>Ga0056114_1001311_pt1 | contig 11096 bp, 6 predicted proteins | sample WorMetHERISLAND1_FD_77005 | JGI IMG/M metagenome (GOLD analysis project Ga0056114, IMG submission 77005) | Marine gutless worms symbiont microbial communities from Max Planck institute for Marine Microbiology, Germany - Olavius loisae HERON... ...
ATTATCAGGAACCGGGAGTAGAAGCAGAGTTGAATTTTGAGTTTTTCGAGTCTTTCCATTTTATATTCTAAACAACGATATGGGCACAGAAGCACTTCGCTTACGCCCATAATATCCGCTATGCTATGCTTCATACTCTCTAAAAATAACTTAGCCTATGCAATCTGCAGCATTGCAAAAAACGTTTAAAGCCATCAAAACTGTGAGAATTTCTAAGTTCATCTGGCAACGAGTTCCAGAGTTCAGACTGTCGGGCCAGCGTGGTCCAGTCATTCTACGCTGTCTTGACCTCATCATCGACGTGACGTGACATTGTAGGGCCTAGCTGGCAGTCAGTGCGAGACGTTAACGGGACTTTTCGGTCACCCATAATTGTAAGTCTGCTATTGTCCATAACTTTCGTGTCATTTTGGCATAGATGATGTCCCAGTCCCATCACGATCTTGGTAATCACGGTGTCTGGAACAATTTTTCCAATCAGTTGAGTCAACGCTTGTCTGACTCTGATATACATATACTTGATTGATTGATTGATTGAGCAGGGTTTAACGCCACGTCTCCACCACCACCAACACAGTAGGCCCCTTAAGGGTTATCTGGGAGACAGTTTTACAGGTCAAAAGACCCAACCAACAGTATCAAAGTACTGAAGGGAAAAACGCTACAAAAGTAAAGAAATCCCCGCAAAAGCAAACCGAAACAACACAAAATACAGCAAAACAATAAACACACACCCATACAAAAACACAGAAAATCCCCTAGTCTAGAATAACACTATGGGGTGACTACTAGGGGCTCCCACAGGGCAGGATGGATGGATGGATGGTTAGGGTTTAACGGCATTTTAAGCACGCAAGTAGCGGCTATAGGGGCCTATCATGCCTGAAGAAGTTTACAGTTTGTTAGTAAGGCCAATGTCGTGTACAAAAGAGATTATGCGTTTAGGATGATGTTATGCAAGAGATCTTTGAGATTAGAAGCGGTACCGGATATACACTATGTCTGCGAGATTGTAGCCAAATACGAGTAATATATTACTCATGTATGCTAACAATCTGAGACATCGTACGTAAGATGGTCTTTTCTTCAACAATTTGTCTGGCCAAATATAACGAACGAATTTCGCTAGAATCACAAATGCTTACTTTGTGAGCCTATAAAACGCTATGACAAAAGGCCTACAAGTTTTCACGAGCAATTTTTGTTCAATCAAGCGTGTAGCAGTAACAGAGACAACTGAGTGGGTTTGCAGCTACTGGTGATACACAACTGCTGGGCGGAGTACAGTTCCATTAAGTTCACTGACGCCTCAGAGCCAAAGAGCAGTACACCATAGTTCAACAGCAGTTTTCACTTGACCAACAAACCCCGGCAGTATAGAGTGATGGAATTTTTACTGATTGGGCGTGTAAATTCACAGCCAGAATACGATGCAAAAACAGCTGTAAACGACGAAGAAGTTTATTAGTCTAAATGCAACAAAGATTTCACTTTATTAGTCATCACATCGAATGAGAAATAATGTAGGCAGTAGACAGTCCTGATATGTACGACGACTGCACACATTACAAACCACAAATGTGAAATAAACGGCATCGGCACCGACATACACAGCAGCTCTACAACTAAGATTCAAAGTAGAGACGCATACATGAGTTGCGAAAAACGTTATGCATAATAATGTAAAGTGGGTTAAACCAATTACAGATCAGGGGAACATGTATCCCGCAAGCCGCTGGTGAGCTGCTTGAGCGCTGAACTGAACAGCGGTGCGTATATTGCACAATCGGCTGGCTTACTAATTTAAGCCGCTTTTAGCACAAACAGCAAACGAAAAAGTTGAATGAGCTCCTGGATTCTTCATTTCAAGATTGCGTCGTCTGCTAGTACTAAACACGGGTAGTTATTTTTCATCTTTTCAAACACATTGTTGATGACTTGATTATTTTCCATGGAATAAGGCTCACAGTCGTTATACATATTTAAGTGTAGAGCTATTTGAAATAAACCGAATAAACGACCGACATCAGCACACATGGTCGGTAGGTGTACTTGGCCAGTGATACCTACACTAATTCAGTTATGCAAAAAAAACAAGTTTCGTCTTCGATTCAGCGAAAGTGTTTATTTGTTTATTTTGCCAATGTTAAGTCGAATAACTGCCTGGAGTAAAGTTTCATGGGCGCAACAGCTAGCATGGGATTTGAAATCACGTTAAACTGTACACCGTCAAGCAAACATGTCTCCTGTGACTGACGAATTTGTGCTCAGCAGCGGCTTGCGGAATATACACATCGCAGGTCTGTGGACAGAGACAGCAAAATAGAACAGAATTTGGCACACTTCAACCTTCGTATAATATATGAGAAGCAAAACGTTGGCACACACAATTGAAGAAACATTTACGTAGTTTTCAGAGAGAGAAAAAAACAAGAAATTTATAATTATTAACTACAAATTGCAAGCAAATACTGTTCATGCTCAAGTGCTTTCATAATTTGTGAATAAACATATCACTTGTGCATGTTTTATTCATAAACTTGAAACAATTTGCACAATGATTCAACAGCGCATCTGTTGTCAACGAGAGTGGCGCGATGACCAGAGATAACCAGGTCTCAATCACCTGTCAAATGGCACAACAGCACGGACACAGACACATTGGAACACATGTATTCTGGCAGGATTGTAATTGCACGTAGATTAGCAACTGCCCGACACTAAACAGCTCCACAGTTGAGCCGTCAGTGACGGGCGAGTTGTGTGAAAGTTCAGTATCACTCACAGTTCAGCCGTACACACAGCTTCCTGTACAGTCGGCCGATCGACCATCAGACCACACATCAAATGATTTACAACTGGCAAAGCTGCAGTCACACTAAATGACACGTCGTCAATTCACTGTCAGCCGACCACGGTGCAGCAAGCATCAGCAGAGACTGGAAGAAGGCAAAATCCCCATTTCACTTGGCGTGAAGCCTGGAACTGGCATTATAGACGTGTATTTCTGTAGGTCACAACATAACTGAGAGCAAATAAAGCAAAGTGAGCCCCCACCCCGGTGGGCTACAAATTAGATCAACAAGGGGCCCAACCCCTTTCCTCCTCATCAACTCCCATAATGCGAGTGACCGACAATGTCGGGTATCATTTTGGCATCAAAATTGACAGCTGTGACAAAAGACGACGAGCATTGTAGGCAGCAATGTCAGACAGCGAGACTGCAGCTACTGACACCATTCAAACAGTTGAGTGTGCTCTCTCCTAACTGCTAAATCATAGACGCTGCTGGCGTACACAACATGGCTTCAAGTCTGTGAAAATATGCGCAAGAAATCCCTAAGATCTGCTTTTCGCTCAACAGACACGGCATATACTGTAGTAAGACCAGAATCAATGCAATATACTGTAGATCCACAACGACTGCGTGCCATTAATTGTAAGAATTTCGTGAGTGCTTCAAAATCGCAAACTTTTATGGCTGCAAATATTTTCCGGTCTGTTACTAGTAGTATTAAAGCCAGCACTTTTACAAATTCCTTGAGCAGCAGAGAAAACATACAGAAACTGCAGCGTATGTTACTGAGCATTGGACTCTCCTGTGTTATACTTTGTGAGTACTGATAGCAGGGTCTCATTATACAGAGGACCAGACGTTTTAATTTTTCATTAACAAATTAATGCAACTTACAGATACAGAGCAGTGATTGCTAGCAAATTAGCAAGACACTTAGTATCATATTATGTGCACCAATAGCGTACACTATCGTATTGCACAGTTACCTCAAAACCGCAAAATTTTCTAGCACAAAATTATTTTGTAACTGAAATTCGCAAACATTAATGGCCGCAAAAGCATCTGGATCTACGGTCGATCAGAAAAACGACATACACGCAACTATAATTTCAGAATACTTTTGGTGACTTGGTTCAATGAAGGTACACTAAAACTACAACAGACAATTACACAGTGGCAAAGTTATACTATTTAGCATTTTTATCGACTCAGTAAACCATTAACTACTGCACAATCTACAAGCTGATTTAAATAAACAATATTCTAACTGGAACGTGTCAAAGTCAGCTACATCGCGCTACACATAATTAATTGATAACATTACTAAACCTACAAATAATACCACCACTTATCATAATACAGTGCGTAAAGCAAATACTTAATAACAATTAATACGCTGATAGTTAAATCTGAGTGATAAATGCAACTGAGGGTGTACTGCGGAAGCATTCACGTGGACGCTGATTCACAATTCCAGTAAATTTCTCCGAACATAAAACAGCTGCGGTTGAAAATGATACACAGAAGAACAGTAATCCATAATCAGTAACAATCATCTGCCGCAAAGAAACTCGAAAAATACTGCAGGTTCCACAAACGGGTGAAACAGGCTTCATATAACACTAAGAAGTTCTAGTCTGCCAATCTGACATGTAACACTGATAACTGCTGAACCAATACAACACGCATCATCTGTCGGACGGCCGATATGACTCTAACGAGAACTGATTTCACATGCAAACTAGTTAACTAAGTCTCGGTCGTAACCTTCTCACAATTCCTGCCTCCAGATACTGACAATTATTAAATATATAGGCAAACTAGATACAAGATTCCGACACCTAGACGACAACATTCTGCAGTAAAGACTGGCACTGGTGAGGCTACTGCTAGCAAGTAATGTTGAACAGCTACGAAATAACAGCTAATGCAACCTCTAACCGCTAGTACTAACACCAACGGGAAATGCCTCGGTGATACGTCATCTAGTCGGATACAAAGCCGTTGGGTGAAGATGCAGCCTGTTGTGTGCCGCGATGAGACATACGACCGTCACCAGCGGACGGACCACTGTGACAGCCACCTGCCACAGTCGGCAATAATACACGCTGAATTTCACTGCCAATCTTCAGAATATGTCGACAACAGCAGACTACGATTTGTACCTGATGCTACTGACGGATGGCCGGGGTGAGTGAGTGAGCGAGTAGATTCGTAACGGCACATCAGCACAATTAAGCTATACAGTGCCATTTGCGTTGGTTCACGCTTGAAAATACAGGACAGGAGACAAATTAAAAATACAGCGAATGCAGAAACTGAACACAAAGTAGAAAAAGCAAACAACGCAAAAAAAACACAGCAAGTCAAAACTGTCCTGGTTCAGTCGCCTTTATACGACACTCGGCCAGGAAACAAGGTGGGCTTGTTCTACAATGCTCCCGCACCCACATGGGGCAACAAATGCCTGGGAGTGATGCTAGTTAGTTATATTGTGCCAAAAACCAGAAAGAATCAGAGGCAGTACATCAAGAACTCATACATTAGATAGCTGAGAAGAGATATCAGATATCAGGTTGACAATACAGTTATTAAGACAACCAGGCTTGTTGTGCAGCAGTTCAACTGTATGCTCGATAAACACTGACAATGAAGTCCCAGATTACAAGGAAACTATGGCAATCATTTTCTATTATTATGCAAACAAATGATAACTTATACAGTTACAGAGTGTCATTCAGAAATCCCATGTGTAATCCAGACAGTCTGACCAGTAAACACAAATGAGCTCAGTAGACACATGCAATAAGTTGGGAGCAGCATTGACATACGCAGCATTTGTTACCGACTTGACATCTGGGCACTCTATAGAGTATACCAACTTGCGTACTTACTAACTGTGTAAAGCAGCTTCAGCATTATTGCTGGATAGTCTTCATCCACGTAGTATGAGGGCGTCCAGGTGGTCTCTTCCAGTTCTCCACGGGGGGAAACGGTTAGGATTTTCTTGGCATCTGTTTTGTCTGCATTTGCGCAATGTGGCCGAACAGGGAGAAACGCCGTGCTTGGACAATGGCATGTTGGTAGACAGGTGAAGTAAAACATTTCTGTAAAACTTAGAGATTACAGACAGCTGTGCAGTCAGACACGGTGATGACAGACCTCTGTGTGTATGGTCACGACACCACATTCCACCCGCATCTTTGTTTGTGTGAAAGTTGCCGCCATTGAACTGCTCCTTTCCTACAGTCACACGCCACAATCAAACACGAGAAAAACTACACAATTTTCAATTGATTTCTATACATCGGCAAGGAAACATTTTGAAACAGCCTAAAGCACAGTCCAATTTTTGTCATTTTTCGTTTTTTGGCTATTAAAAGGACAACCTGTTGTTAAATTCTGCAATATGTCTGTTAGGCCCTTATCTGTAATTGGCCCTTATGTGTAAAAATTTAGCCCTTATCTGTAAAAATTCGGACCTTATCTTTTCAGTGACAAAACGCTAACCCAATCCCAACCCTGACCCTAACTCTATCCCTGACCCAAATCCTAACCCTATCCCTAACCCTACCCTAAGCCCACTTTTACAGATAAGGGCCATTGTCACACATAAAGGCCTAACATATGTCAATGTTTTTACGAAACCAAAACTGTTGAATTTCCACATCTGACAATTAACTTAATAATATAAGCACGAGTACTGCCTCATAAAGAGCATGCAACACCAGTATTTCAAATGAAATTAACAGTTATACACACATGCATGCATATAAGCATTAACACTTTATTCAGCTACTTAACACTGGTTCTAGACGTACAACGTAACGGTATTTTCAGGAAATAAAAATGAATATGTAAGAGCACAGGTTCATAGAATGCCAAGTTGTGTTTCTGTGTTAACAGAATAGCCACAATCATTAAACAAGCTCTAACAGCAGTAAAATGTTGCCTGTCCTTAGCATGCAATAATTCCAATAAAGCAAAAGTAAAAAATATGCAGCCACTAAGTGTTTACACAAAACATCTACGCAGCTGAAAATGAATAAATTTCTGAACAAAGTTTCACTGAGAAATGGAAATACTATTAAACAAATCCAGCACTTTACCTGCCCAACTGTGAAAGTTATCTCCACACCACTGACCATTCCAGTTTCCCGCAGCACCGCCGCCACAGCGGTTATTCCATCCTCCACACTGGCTCCAGCCTAAACAGTGTTATCAAACCATATTAGACTTCAGCAAGTATATACAGGATTGATAAATGTCTCAACTGCAATAACAAAATATCAGAGAAGTAAAACACGCAAACAAACAGTCTGCTACTAGTTCTATCATCAGCAATCGCTTTTTGTTTAACCAACAGACTTGTCTGCAGTTATTGCAGATTATGCTGTGGCTCCAGAACATAATTTTTATGGTTTAGTCCTCAAAATTAGAACCAGCCTAATGTGAGGCAACAACAACATTTCAACTTACAGGAAAGACAATAAACAATCAAGCGGAGTCACGGCAACACATGTATGCTGTTCATATCACATCAGCAACGATGCAGACAAACTTCAGGTAACCTTGAGATTATTTGCTTATTAGATACTAAAACATGTCTTCTTATCTTTTGGGGGTACCGCGGCGCCAGTCCCACCACCGTTCAGGCCTGGCAACCCTGCCCTCTGTGGGAGCTGTCCCCTAGTCACCCCATATTATTGTAGACTAGAGGACTTGCTGTGTTATAATTGTATGCTGTATTTGTCTTACCATTTTCTGTGTATGCATGTGTATTTTGTGTTTTCTTTGTTCTCTGGGTTATTTTCTTTTGTAGATTTTCCTTCAGTCCTTTGATACTGTTGGTTGGGTCTTTTGACCTGTAAAAACCGTCTCCCGTATAACCTATACTGTGTTGATGGGGACGTAAAACACTGCACAATCCAATCTAATTCTTATCTTTTGTAAAATTACTCAATTATCTGCAAGAATTTGACATCCACAGTTATTCAAGATTTTCAATGAAACAGTATTTTTGTTCATTCTGATTATTAGTAGTGCTGTGCGTATAGTGTTTCTTTCATTTCGAATCGAATAGTTGAGCTATTATTTGAAATTTTGAATCGAATCGAATAGTTATCGCCGGTATCAAAAGTCGCCAGTAGTAAGTACTTGTTAAATAAATTCAACTGTTTTTATGGCACCGCACAGTTGTGGTTTCTGTTGTAGAAGTCTCAGTATTGGTGGGTCATAATGGGCCAACAGACGACTCCATGTTTGTTGATTTTGATAGTTGCTAGGCGTGGTTGCTAAGGTGAAAAATCGGCATCATTCTGCTAAATAAGTAAGAAATTGGTGATAGTAAGTATAAAAAAAATTTCGAATAATTGTGCTCATTTCGAATCGGATACTATTCGATTTGATGCAAAATTTCGAATATTCGCACAGCACTATTTATTATCAGTTGAATATTCTTCAGACTAGTAATACGGACTGATGGCAGCAACGGGTGAGTGAGTAGTTTCTTAGTGGCCCAACAGCAAACAAAAGGCCATTTCGGCAGCATTAAATAGTACAAAAATTAATAAAAAAACGTCAATCTTTAACAATGAAAAATGAAGAGTGTAAAATCAACGCTGCAAGGAGGACCTTGTGCGCGTTTTTACAGTTGGTCACATGACCTACTCTCAGCCAATGAGACTATGACAATATAACAATGAAGACATAGAATTACCCATCTGGTTTCCACTGTTCATGCCAATTCCACACTTGCCAGCAGCACCGAAGCTGCAGTTTGGTCCATAGTCGCCCACATTACATCCGGCACCATAGTTGGCCGGGCCAACATTGCACATGTTTCCAGCCGATCGGCCACAGCCACCCAATGGCCACGGCATGCCTTGGCCTGCCACGCCCACACTATCCTTGAGGTTACGCATCTCCATCTTGGACAAAGCCTTCTTCACTTCACACCGACGACCATCAATGGTGTGGTACTTCTGTACTGTAACACAGAACACAAGTGATTGCCTGGTTTAGCGGTAGTGCATTGGTCTCGATCAACAGAGTTACTCTACGTCAGGATGGCTAATACTTGGACGGGTGACCCTCTACAGGTGGATAAACCATATCGGTATGTAACCAGCCACCTAGGTCAACTCAGCCTTCCATCCTTCTGGGGCAGGTACATCGAGTACCAGCCTTTCTGGCTGGTGTTCTGGGGTTAGTAGGGGCACGTTCACCTGTGTCAGGTGGCAGGTAACACTGTGTGATCCGATATGGCAGGTGACATCCCGTAGCTCTGAGGAGGGTTTCCCATGAAGAGCTATTATCATTTAACCTTTTAACCTAACACTCACAATACCACCAGCTTCCAACCACAGCATGTACAACTAATGTTCTTGTTCTGGTTTTAGTTTCTTCCATTTCACTTTCAGACTAAACACGCACCAGACTGAGCTGACCTGACTATGCACTTTTCTATGCACATTAAATTATGCATATCGTATCACAATATTCACTCACAGCATTTACAGCAATGGCCCAGTCACGATCATAATCAGTACTAGACTTGGCAACATCTGCATGTAATTTCTGTAGTTTGCACACCTAAACTTTAATGTTTATCTTTGACCAGTATTGACGACTTTCCGTACCACTTACATCTCAGCATCCTAGATTACCTGTAACTCCACTATTTAAGACCATGTCTTAAGTGTGTAAACTGCAATTCACATAGTGTACTACAATACAGATAAAGACCCCCCAGATACACTCTTACAACTACTACACATAAAGGCACGTACAGACAGCCTTGTCAACTGGATCATAGTCGTTGAATGTCACATAAGCGAAGCCTCGTAGGCGCTTGGTAGCTCGATCCTCAATCAGGTCCACATGGTCAACATGACCAAACTGTGAGAAGTAGTCCGACAGGACTGACTCGTCCGTCGTTTCCTTCAAACCTCCCACAAAGATCTTACGAACACGGACCTGGTTCTCACGATGCTGGGGCTCCTGCCAGAGACACATGGCACTGTAATCTAGTGTACTGAGAGATACTTGTGACTGTACAGTGACCTCTAGGGCCGGATGCACCAATCTCGGTTGAATTGTTGATTAACTAACCTCAGTTATTTTTAACCGAAGGTTAATAACCACATCTCGCAATGTACCAACATAACTTGCTGTTAGCTAATGCTCAGTTTGTTAATCGGCAGATAAAAATGGCTGAGTTAACAAATGGCTTCTAGCAACACGTTGTCACTGACGTTGTGTGCTGTGACACTGACAGACATAAAAAAGAGATTTCTTAAGACTTCTTATTGTGGTGCTGCTATGATCTATCAATGTAAATCAATCTTAAACCACCAATCATCAACGATTTAATAAAGTGTAAACTAGTTTTGAAATTGGCAAGCAATGAATGACAAAAACGTTGGTTTATTCGGCTTAGCAGTCAGAGCTGGAAAAACAATTCATTTAAGGAAAGTTTACTACTAAAAAAAACAAACCGTTATTTAAATTTAGAATTCAGAATTATCAATGTACAATTAAGTCATTAAGCTAATAATTCAGAGCAGCAGCTGATACCCCTTTTGGCACAGCACGTTTGGTCTCCACTTCTCTGCCATCGACAACATGAGGTCTAGCTGCCTGCGCTGCATCCACCATCGACACACGTGAGTACACCACGAAACCAAAGCCGCGAGACCTGCGCAAAGTTCAACAGTATAATTATTTTGATGAAAAAAAAACACATTCTTTTTGTTTAGCAAAATAGAAAATAAATTCTTTGTTGCTTCTCGCAGAAGAAATTAGTTCCACAAAGCTTTATACTATGTATGTACAACAGAAAAAGTCCTCGACAGAGTTCACGGCCCTGAGTTGCACCCCTTGTGATTATGAGTAATGTTGACCTGAAGAATTCATCGCCTTGGTCTGAACAATCATCCTAGCATAGTCTAACTCTAGTCTGAATGTGACTGTGGGTTTGGATGGGAGGTGGGTAACTGCTTGTAATCACCATCCTGGCTCTGATGGCTGATGGGTCATCACAAAACATATCAACATTAGTAAAAATAGTAACTCTGTGTTGGCCGGCCTGCTGCGATGTACCACTGTACCACTGCAGTGTGTCCTGAATGCAGCAGCTCGACTCGTTCTCAACCTACGACCGCGTGACCACATAACTGCAGCAGTTGCACTGGTTGCCGATCGACTACAGGATCACTTACAAACTATGTCTTATAATGCACCTCGTGCATACTAAGCGTGCGCCACAGTATCTATCTGATAGCGTTCAGACAGTCGC
>Ga0056114_1001312_pt1 | contig 11094 bp, 8 predicted proteins | sample WorMetHERISLAND1_FD_77005 | JGI IMG/M metagenome (GOLD analysis project Ga0056114, IMG submission 77005) | Marine gutless worms symbiont microbial communities from Max Planck institute for Marine Microbiology, Germany - Olavius loisae HERON... ...
GCATAAGCTGTGAAACAGCAGACAAAACTGTTTGTCACTGACCATTGATTACCTGCAATGTTAACTTCAAATTTTCAGCGATGCATTTCAGATGTTAATAAAATGGACGTTGTCGCGTGTTTTTCTAAACTAATAAGTCATCCTTCTTGTCTTTATGTACGGTTATTATGTCTAAAATTTCACACAAAACTGACGTTTTTATTGAATTATAGTTATTTGTTTTGGGGTCCACCTTTTTTATGGGACACAGTGTAGATGCTTTTTCAAATAAAAAACAAAGCGTACCTAGGACGCAAACAACCAAACAGCTACAAAAGGCTTGTGCAACTTACAACAAATCTGTACCGAAATGATAAAAGTGCCTCACGACATTTTCTGTAAATGCCTTTTTTATGAATGCATGTAAAATTAATTATCACGAGTGGCAAGTAAGACTTTTTTTGTAAGCTGGACCTCTGGAAAATAACGTGCGAAAGCATGCTGAACAATAAAGACACTGACAATGACGTTTAGCAGAGACGAAAAACATTTAAAAATAGAATCAAAAGAGAGCATACAATGAAACATTTTGCTGTTTTGAAGCACAGCCATGCCACTGCACTTCTCTTGTGTATTACTTGCCATTACTTTACCAGTTCTTTTATATGCATCAAACATTTACCGTAACATCATCTAAAGAGACTACCGCAACAAAAACGTTGTGATAACTGCACATCAGCCATTACCTGCAAGTCAGACACTCCAAAATACTGAGACAGAAGGAGAACGAATTATGGCACAGACAATGGTAAACATTGTGAAGCAGCAGCAGAAAATGACCGGCCTATTATGTTATGCATTGATCATGGTACTTGCAACAAAGCTCAAAATCATGTTCACAGCTGCTTACTGCATATCACACTAGCTTACCATTTTCTTCAAATACAATCAATATTTTTTGCAAACAGTTATGTCTAAAGAATGCCTTTACTATGAAAAATGCAGCAATTTCAGGTCAGAAAGCGTATATTACAGTCACAACTAAAAATCACGACTAAAACCATCAGTGCAATGTAAAAATATCCCGGAGCATTCTGACTCGTGCGACACTGATAACATGGATTACTGTAGAAAAACTGTTAACATACATGTGCTATTCATAACACAGCATGCGTCGAATGAGGTAACTGGTAAAAAATTATCTTCACAAAGACGAGAGACGTAAAATGCTGACACCATACAACAGACTTCTATGTACAGCAGAAACAGGGCTATCCATGTTCAGAGTAAATGCCGGGAAGAACAAAACGACACAAATATGGGATGACTGTGGTACCTACTGACACACATCCTACAGGATGCAAGAAGTATGCTGAAATCGTGTATTTTAGGCAAATTTCATAAACTCTCAACAGATTTCCCATCATCACTTTTGACAGAATTTGCTAAAATAAAACCAACAATGAACACTAAATGTTCGACATAGCATCTGACATGGTAACATCAGCTGCATTTTTAAATACTACAAAACTCCAGCTATCCAAAATAAAAATAGATAACGAAATTTTTATTTTATCGCTGTAGTTTTTATCAATTCTAGCAATTTTATCATTAAAATCCATAAGTGACAAATCAGATGAAAATAAAACGACTGCCAGAAACACTGAGAACTATACAAGAAAGCACACTGTTGCTCGGCAATACCCTGAATTTGACATTGAGAATAGGTCCGACGACACGTAGACACCTATCAGCAGCATGTCATGAGTACATTACAGTGACGACAACGATGACATTGAGTCGACGTCTAACAATGGAACGATTCGTAATTGTATAGGATTGTAGACATCTGCTGGCTCGGTTGACTGAACGAAAAGTGATATATAGACGATATGCAATCAACACTCAGACTGTGAAAACGAAAGCATGTCGAATCTATAACAGTAGAAGTAGCCAATTGACTGGGTCAACTGCCACAAACAGCATTTGATGATATTTCAATCACAGTACTCGTCTTGTCTCTAGAACAAAAGTTGTTAGCAAGCATCCTTGCAATTAGCCGCTTCAACACTGCTTTTATGTGTTACAGATGAATGAAATATAAGCTGGTACTACACTGACTCTTGGAGTTTATTCAACAATGGGAACCGCACACTGAGTGTGCTGTCTTGAATTAATGTCTCCTATTATTTACAGTGCAGCAATGCTATTCAATGTTAAACATTAACAACAATAAAACACAGTTAACAAACAAAAGCTGCGATTTTATTAATTTACAAAAACATGTGCAAAAACGGCTCTGAACCTAATTCGATTCACAACGGTGATCGCGGGAGAAACGTCGACAAGACATACATCAAAAACCAACACATGATTATGCACCGAGTAGATGTTGAAACAGTCAATCTACACTGTACAGAAATGGTCTGAGGTACACAACATAGGCATCAACCATTGCAGTGGTGCAGCCAGGCATGGTCCACATGGAACAAAGTCATTAACACTGGGTCACTTTACTTTTTGGCTAAGACCGTGGCTGAGCCTTTTGGATGAGCCTAAAACCACGCTAAGCCGGAGATGAGCCAAAAGTGAAGTAGAATTTTTCGTTTGGTCTCAGCCATGGCTCACTCCAAACTTTTGGCTCAGCCTCGGCTGAGCCTTTTGGCTCAGACCAAAGTTCGGACTGAGCCGCGGCTGAGACCAAACTTAATCTGAACTTACAGGCTTAGTCCACTTGGTTTAACACGGCAGAGATAGATAGCTTAATCCTCTAGAGCTTAACTTCGGCTGAGCCAAAAACTACTTCACTTTTTGGATTAGACCGAACACTGCTAACGTAACAGCAGCTTGCACCGATGTTTCTAAAAAATAGCGAACTAGGTCAGTGAAAATCGGACAAACATTTGAATGCCATCAAACGCCAATGCCGTTAATGGGCGAGTGAATGTTAACGGGCGCTACTGCATTGTGCGTGATTTTAATTCTAAGACCATTTATCCTAATATTAAAAAAGTAAATAGAAAACTTGTGTCAGCGTGTTAGCATAACTTTAGGACAACGTTCATCTAACGGCCAAAGTTACGCTATTGTTTGTCCGAATTTGACCTTTTATTTATGACGTCATTCGCAAACAGCGTAGGTATATGGGTATATTGCATCCACACTATTTTTATTAAGTTCCGCTGAGGTAATCTTGGGTTTGGACTAAGACCAAAGTTGAGCGCTCAGATTAGTGTTTGGTCTCAGCCAATAGGCTCAGCCATGGTCTCAGCCAAAAAGTAAAGTGGCCCAATGTAACAACTGCACAGGCTCAAAGAATCAAACAGGCATAATACTGAACAGATGGATGGTTAGGGTTTTACGGCATATTACGCATGCAGACAGCGGCTACATCAGGCCTGAAAATAGTTCAAAGCCATAATCTTGAAATTTATTTGCAATTTCATTTTATAAATTTCCGCATTTTGGAGCTCACACCGTGGTTAGAGGTAACCATTCAGTAGAAATATACATTTTTTTACACTCGTCACCAAAATGAAAAGAGCATTCATTTGAATGATCAAGGAAAAACTGGTTTTTGTGAGTCCCAACTTCTTCAAGCTGGCCACACCACCGAACTGCTGCCATTAGAAGATGTGCTCATGTAAATAACAACTGCATATGTACAAGGAGAAAGCCACGACAACACGCGGGATGTGTGAGGTCGTTATTATGCAGTCAGTGCACCTCGGGTGGTACCGCAATGCTGTACGGAATATGGTGGCTGGTCACCAGCCCGTTCTTGTAGCTGCCCTGTGAACTACCGCTACTGTCCTTGCTCTCGGATTCCACACCGCCAGCAACATCTTTCTTACACGCTGCTTCTGGCTGTGTCAAGCTCTGTTGGTGTGACTCTTCACCGCGCGTTTGGTCGCCAGACTGTGAGGACGACTGCGAGCTGTTTGCATTCAGCAGATCCGACATTCTGATAACCTCCGAAGTCTGTGGCGTCTTCAGATTCGACGAGGAATGCCCGACAAAACTGGACAACAGCAGATCATTGGGATCACAATCGGACACTTTGCTGTTGGATGTGGAGCTTGGCTGCCCAGCTGCCGCAGCTCGGAATGTAACAGCGTCATTCACGTCTTCTGTGGAAACATTCCGACTGTTCGTCGAACCAACGTTCGACGCATCGTCTGGCTGACGACTGAAGTAGTACGAGACATTGCGGAACTCCTCTGACAAGCTGGGAGCGAGTTGATCCAGTAACTGAATGAACGACGGCCGTCGTGCAGCGTTGTGTCGCCAACACTCCAACATCACGCTGTACCTGCAAACAATCAACACTAAACACCAGTAAACCAACTCAACGTAATCACTCACGGTACGTATTATCGCACAGCAAGAGATCCGGGCTCTGCAGTTTTGAATATGGACATAAATGGTCATAAATGATGGGAGTATTACGTTATATTGTCAGCTAATGTGATATTATTTATAATTTAAAAAATACAAAATATAGTGTAAATTACTGTTGTACACATCAGTTCCATTTAACAATGCATCTATCTAATCTAATCAGCCTATCGGCCATATCAGCATTAGTAACGGCCTGGCGATGCATTGGCGCCGGGCGCCATTCAGCGGCAATCACTTGCTGTTTATTGTGTAATACTCGTTAACTACAAGGCCCACGGCAGCGAGTCAGTGCATCTGGCCATTAGTAATTCGTTAATCAATGTATTAGAAACAGTTAGGCTACATAAAGGAGATGTGATTGTAAAGTGTAGAAATGTGTCTGAGAGGAAAGATACGTTGTTCTAGAAGTACTTTATGGTTTTATGCAGCTTATTCAGCTTATTCCAATGCACTGCCTGGCCACCACTGTGGCCAATATGGCCGATGAATTTTTTAATGAAACCCGTACACATTACACAAGCGTATTCATAAAGAACACTTTATAACATTGTACACTATAAGTTGAGCATATTTACTTATTTAATTCTTAACTTATGCTTCATTGATGCACGACTTATTTAAAGTTAAAAAAAGTTAAAGCCAGGTAATTTCTCATGGGAAAGTGAAATCCATCTCAGAACTACAGGGTGTCGCTTGCCATATGGGATCACACAATTTTACTTGCCACCCGACACAAGCGAACACACCCCGCCTTAACCCCAGCCAGCTTATTGGCTTACATCTGCCCATCGTCAATGTGGGACATTTTGCGAGGCATTGAGAATAGTTTGGCCAAACGCTGTTCGTAACAGCATCATAAAGTTCACTCCTGGCATCATTTACTGAACTACAGCATCACCTTCATAGCACTGTAAAGAGACGGACAAATCACTGGCAGACAATTGACAACACCATGCGAATAATACTGCATGCTGATTACGGCCGAGTGAAAGTTATTCTCAGTCAGAGGGCGATAATTCAGAATTTATATCAAGTAAGACGTAACAAGTAAGATGGTAGATTATACGCACATTTCGTCAGGGCAATCCTGTGGCTTGTCCAAAACGCCACCACCGATAACATACCGCAAGACCTCTTCATTGGACAAGCCCTGGTATGGCTGTTCAGCTAGTGTCATCATCTCCCACAGCACCACTCCATACGACCTACACACCAGGCGACTTGAGTTGCTATGTCTGGCAATCATCGGACTGGAGCAAATAATGCAGTAAATATTTATTAGACTACAGAGTGATCTGTAAAAAGATACAACTCTAGCAAAGCACAGCCAATCTGAACCACACTTGGCAGCAACTACTCCTGCCAAGTTTGGTTTGAATTGGCTGAGAATTGCTGCAGTTGTATCTAAATAGCTCACACAGCAGTTTTCCGGCTCATACTCGAACAAGAAGCCAAGCTGTCGCTAGGATAGCCGACCGTACTGCCTCACAGTAGACTATCTAGTATGCAGAACCCGACAGTCAAATAGCAATGGTAAGACATAGCAACACTGCGATTTGATTTTGGACCATAAACAAATAATGTGGCGAAATATTAAATAGTGCTGAAAATAAAATTGCACTTTTAGTTACCACGCACATTATTGCACCGGTTTACTTTCACTCATTCCCTTCAGTTTGCCAATCTGCACTAGTGTACACAACGAAAGCAACGTTTGCCAAGCTAGCGTCACGTCACGTTCCCCATTGAACTGAACGTGACGCTAGGCCACGACCACTTTTAGGGAAAATTATTTGTGCACCCACTCGGCATTCCCCATACAAGGCCAAGTATCAAATTTGAAGTCTTTAGCTTAAGTAGTTTTGGAGCTATTGACGCCGCAATGGTTGACGTGACCTTGGACGATCTAAACAAAGGTCAAGGTTTAGCACCATTGCCAAGCTTTTGCCATTGTGCCTTTCTGTGGCTTTTAGCAACACTATGGACTGCCACAGAGTTGATTGCAGCTTGGCATCAGTCAATCACAAATCAGTTATGTCCAGCAACTGACAGTCACTTATTGAAAAGTAAGCAGCAAAGTTATTACATAACAATTAGTTTCCTGAGAAGTTTGGTTCAGATCAGCTGAGATATGTCGGAACTGTATCTTTACAGATCACATGGCAGGTCTCCAGCAGATTAGGCTACACCATGAGCTGCAAAACATAGCTTTGTAATCCAACACAATATAAATTATACAACAAAAGCAATATTCCATGGCACAATGCCACAAATAGAGTACAGGGCAATACCAGACATCAGATGGCGTAGTGAAAATTCCATCCTGAAGAGATTCTGGAGCCATCCAGCGAACTGGCAGCATACCCTGAGTGTCCTTGCGGTAATAATCTGTCTGGTAGATGTCACGCGTCATGCCGAAGTCTATCACCAAAACATACAGTTACTGTAATGCTTTTAATCTTTGGGGAAACTAGAGACGATGTCATAATGCTGCCTCCATCCATGTAAAAATAATACAATAACAGAGGCGGAGAGGAGGGGAGGAGAAGAAAATGTCCTACATCTGCAAGTACGTACTGCTGACAAAATGAAATGCTGAACAGGAAATTTTAAGTATGCAAATAGCAGCTATAAAATGTGTGAAATATATGACAGCACAGAAGGACATACAGATGACCACCTCTGGCAAAGGCATAAAACATAATAAATCACGATTAGTTACACAATAACGTAAATCTAAGTTCATATAATCTTACTGGGACTTGATTAAACCCAAAGGAAATAACTTGAGATCACCAGTCAGATACAGCATCATAAACTGTATTATTCCTACATAATTTTGTCACATAAAGTCCGATACAATGGCTGTTAATGACAGTCAACATAAAATTTTGTTTCTGCAACGGCTTTAAACAATTTTAGTAACAAAGAGACAAATAAGACAAGAAGCGCCAGAAACAGATTACCAATGCAATAAACAGCCTACATCATAGAGTATAGTTGGACAATGCACAATATCAGTGATGTATTTGAATGCACACAATTTATTTGTAGATATGAGGACTTTTTGGACCAACTAAAAACAATACCTCCAATTTTGACGGTGCCAATGGCAGCAACCATGCAGTTTCTTGCGGCAAGATCTCTATGTACAAACTTGGTAGATGCCAGGTAAGCCATGCCATCGGCAATCTCGCCTGCCATTTGAAGCATGTCCGCCAAGCTGAAAGGTTTCATATTTTTGTCTGCCTGCACACAAGATGAAAGCAATGAATGACGTTAGAAGCCTAACGGGGATGCAACTGGTCAACTTGTTGCCAATGACAGCATTTCTGATTCATTTCTTCACATCACAGATGAATGAATCTACTTTAACTTGGACAGAATCAATGTCAGAGATTGATTACAAGTGATATTAATGAACTATAAACTGTACAAGTAACTTATCATCAAGTCCATATCCCATACAACTATAAATGATCAATCATTCTGACATTCTGTTACTAAAAACTGTAGGGTCTGAAATGACTCTCTTCTGTATTTTTACAACATAAATTACTTTAGAATTGAGACAACTCACAGCTGCTACGCTATTAAGTAACAACAGAGTTAAGTAACAATTAAGCAGACTGTGAATACTAATTATTTATAAATCATTCTCAAAAGTAATAATAAATTTACTTCCGAATAACAGTCATGCTACTACGTATGTTTAAAATGTTACGACAAGAAATTACATCCGATACATGTATTCTACAATAAGAAGTTAATGAGCTAATAAATCTACAAAAAAGTGCATTAACTACAAAAAGTGGAATAAGTAATCAGATTATTACATTTTCATCAGGACGGTGTGCTCGAAGGTAGCTCTTGAGATCTCCATTAAGCATCATTTCCATGACAACCAGAGTTGGTTGACCCTTTGACACGACTCCCAGCAGTTTGACAACATGATAACTGTCAAACCTCCTGCAATGCAGCCAACATGTAACGTGCAGCACATCATGATGTTTATCATGTGAAAATTGTGAAATAAGCTGCTCCGGAATATAAGCCACCGCGCTATAAATTAGGAAAAAAGTTGCAGCTAACTGTCTGAAAAATACGCTGACTTAGACATACACAACTGTAATACAAAGTCTCAGTAACAGTCAAACTCAAGTTATCGAGGTAAAAATTCACTGCACCACTGAACCATGCTGTTTACACTAACTAGTAACAAATCCCATGGTGTTATGCAGTCGCTTACGTCACTCAAATTACCGATGACATTTACTGATAACCACTGATTCCTTTACAGTTGAATGTTAACTTCTCACGCATGCGTGACAAGGAGATGACAGACTCAGTCTAACAGTAAATGCAATGAGCTATGTTTGCCCAGTAGTAACGTGCTGCCTACTTCATAACTGATGCTTCGTTGAGAAATGCAATTCGATCACGAACTGATGCACTTTCATTCACAGTCTACGAACATCCATAACATCACAAATAATCAACTTAGTTTACTTCTTAACATCCCACTTGACACTCTATGGGTCATTTCGGAGCCAATCTTTCACCGTCATCATAATATATCATATAATGAATTTGATTAAGGTGGTATAAAAGCAATAATAGCTACTACGCCATTTTGCGTGAGTGAGTGAGTGAGCAGCACATCAGCACAATAAGGCTATGCCGTGCCATTCACGTTGGTACCCACTGGAAAATGCAGGACAGAAGACAAATTAAAAATATAGACACACTACAAAACTAAACACAACAAACCACACACAATACAGCAAAACAAAACTAGCCTGGTTTAGTCACCTTTTGCGACACTCGGCCAGGAAATGAGGTGGCTTATTTTACAACGCATCCAAGCCCACACAGGGCTAGGCCATCATACTATTAACAACAGTACAGAGCAGCATGCAGACTGACAGTTAACACTATAGCACATGTGAAGTAGCAGTCGCCGTGATGTGGCAGTGCAATAGCTCTTGTTCAACAATAATGTTTTGAGATAACGTCAATGGACAGGTAATGTAGGCGCAAAACACCCAGACTTCTCAACCAATCACTTGACTGATACTAACAAACTAAACAGAACTAAGCTTGAAGATAACAACCGTACAAGAAAACTACTAACTTACGCAAATAAACCTAAAGCCTGGCTTAGGGGCACTTTATGCCATCTGGCCAGAAAATTAATTTGGCCTATTCTATAACTGCCGGGGCCATACAGAGCCGAGGTCTGGAATATTTGTGCTAAGCACAAAAGATGGGAAATGCAGCACTGATAATAGAAGTTGATAAAGAACATACTTTGATAGCAACGCAGGCCTCCGCCTGGTTCTTGACAAGGTTTGATGCTGTTCCCTCGTACACCATCCCAAATGATCCTTTGCCGATTGGACGACCAATGTGAATCTTCTCACGAGGCACCTCCCACTCATCGGCCACATACACTGCCACCACAGTCACATTCCACATCTCATGTCAACAGACCGCTATAGATGTCATAATAAAATTATTTCTCTCATTATATTTGCATTAAATTGCTGTATAATCCCCTAATCGTACTGCTGCCGAATTCTATCACTGCATGAATCACACTGGCTAAACAGACAGATTTCAGTAATTCTGACCTCCAAGTAAGATTCAAGTTTGATCTTTTTCATCAATAGTTCATCAGTGAGTTGAACTTCTGCTATTTCCATTACAGCCGTTACCGTGTTCACAAGAAAAAAAGCACAGATCAAACGGCAGACAAGCTGAAAACACTGGAGCCTCTCACCATAGAAGGACAGGCATCAAAGTACTACAGTATATCACAACCACTTACTGTCTTCCGGCACAACATAGTGTGGATTGGCCGACAAGACATAAAGGCGATCTTCATTCATTGCTAGGTGCAACCTGTGTCCACACAATCAGTTACCAATACACCACATAAGAACTGCACAAATTCTGACATGCTGAAGCTGTGATAAGTTGAAGTGCCACAGTGCCACTATACATATGGTGATAAAGAATGAGGCTGTTTATCACAGGAACTTGGCAAGAATGCTGCCAGGTTCATCTACGACTCCCACTTATAGATCAACAACTTACCGGGCACTGCACGGTGATGCCCCTCAGTACCTGCGGCAGTTTACACCAGTCGCCGACATCCCGTCCAGACAAAGACTTCGGTCTTCCACCTCGGACGATCTGTGCGTTCCTGCCGTCAGACTGCCTACTGTTGGACGTCGAGCTTTCTCTGTCGCTGGCGCTCGTGTTTGGAACGCTCTTCCTGCCGACGTCACTTCAGCACCTTCTCTTGTTCACTTTCCGAAAACGTTTAAAACTGCATCTTTTCCCACTCTCCTATCCTGGCCTTTGTCCTCTAAGTTAACTTTTTTCCTTGCGTGGTCCTTGTGGTAGCTGTTTGTTATTTAGGCCACCCTAAAAATTTATTGATTGATTTGATTGATTGACTGACTGACTGCTGCACTGTATCGTAGAACTTCTTGCTGCAATTCGTCTGTAATTATCGGCAAGCAATTGTAATGGAGTTACAACACAACAACATCGTCAACACAGTCAAGTGAGAGTCATAACAAAACCGCTGTACAGACAGGTGCTTGCTGTGGTTGTCCCAAGACAGCTGAACAGCTACGCATTGAGGAGCAGGAGAGACTGTATCAGACGGAGTTTGAGAGTTTTCTTCTTACTTCACTTTACCAA
>Ga0056114_1001313_pt1 | contig 11087 bp, 6 predicted proteins | sample WorMetHERISLAND1_FD_77005 | JGI IMG/M metagenome (GOLD analysis project Ga0056114, IMG submission 77005) | Marine gutless worms symbiont microbial communities from Max Planck institute for Marine Microbiology, Germany - Olavius loisae HERON... ...
AGGACAGTTACAGGCAGTCACTGAAGACGTTTTTATTTTCGCAGTACTAGTGTGTTCAGCGCATTAGAGGTTTTTTACGAGAATGCGCTATATAAATTTACATTTGACATTGACATTGACATGTTGTTGAGCTGTTGAATGCATTATACTAAAGCATGTCTTGTCATCTATGGACTGTTTGACTTGTTTGAGATTTACACATTGATTGTTCTACACTACTCGCTGTCTTTTGTACAGAGAATTATTTCTGTAACTTTGATACATACTATCATCATCATGTAGTGTTCATAGTGTACCTGTTAAAATGAATAACGTCTATTTTTGTAGCCGTTCTTTATTCAGCTGTAAAAACCGTCTCCTGTATAACCTATACTGTGTTGGTTGGGACGTAAAACACTGCTCACTCACTCACTATTCAGCTGTTTTGAATCTGTTTGAGCAGAGCAGCAATCAGTAAGTGACAGCTGTGTAGATTTAAATTTAGTTCAGATAATGGCACTCTGTCATCTGTTTCTGCGTTGAGAAGTGAATTTGATGACAATATTGTAGCTGTATCTATATCTTCTACACTGAACAGACCACTAACTGTGACCCGGGACGTTTCATTATTTTCATATACCAGTCTAGGCGTCAAGGCTGTGCAGGTCATCGGGGGTACCGCGGCAGCGGCCCCACCACCGTTCAGGCCTGGGAACCCTGCCCTCTGTGGGAGCCGTCCCGTAGTCACCCCATATTATTGCTGATTGTATGTTTGATTTGTCTGTGTACTATTTGTTCCTTCAGTTCTTCGATACTGTTGTTTGGGTCTTTTGACCTGTAAAAACCGTCTCCCATATAACCTATACTGTGTTGGCGGGGACGTAAAACACTGCACAATCCAATCCATTGTGCAGGTCATCGCCATTTTTTGTGGCAACATGTGAAGTTCAGTTTATTTTCCATTTTTGGGGAGAATTTTTAGCACAGTTTCCTGCAGGGCTACAATACATGAGTTAATTGGTGGTATTTGCACTGCAGTATCTGCAGAAAGACTTGGCGTGTAAACTGGAGACAGATGCAGACCTGCTCATGACGACGGCGTTTCAGCTCAAGTACAATGCACGCAAGATGAAAAAGTGTGCTCGCTATCATCAGTTAAATTATTTTTAATTTAATATTTATGTCTGATTCTTTGTGATTATACATATATTTTTGTGTTTTATTATGTACTGCGTTAAAAACGAACATATAGCTCTTTATGGGAACCCGTCACCGAGCTACGCGATGTTGCCTGCCGCAAGGGCTCACACAGGGCCATCCGTCACAAGTGAATGCATATCGTTGGCTGGCTACATACCAAGATGGCTTACACGCCCACAGACGTTCACCCATCCAAGTATTAACCTGGGCCGACATAGAGCAACTACTTTGATTGATACCAATGCGTTACCGCTATGTCACGTGTTGATGTGGATTGTCTCATTGCTGGCCAAAATGCACTGATGATGAACAGCTTGTAATGTGAGTGTGATCTGTATTGGAACTCACCTGTAATAGCCTTGCCTACCTGAGCACTAGGTCACACCTACCTGAACAGGTGGGTAACAGACGGAGTGATAGCTCGTCAAATAGGTGGTTGGTGTCCACGTTTGTTTTTGTGACTTTAATATGGTTATGAATGTAAATTAAATTTTGTGTTTAATTAAAAGTTGTGGTATTGAATGAAGGTTAGAGAAAGAGTACTCCACAATCAGAGCCAAGGAACTCGAAGAGCAAGTTGAATTGCGGGTAAGTAAAGTTACCTACTTGAATTTTACATACAAATTTACTTATTTTTTCAGTCTTATTTTTGTTGAATACTGCAATAGTGACGAACATACAGAAATAAAGTTGCACGAGTCGACTGTTAACAATTTTGTTAACTGCTTGGCATGAAAATGACGATACATAAAATTAGCTTAAAGGGATTTTAAAATTCCAATAAAATGTTTTTTTGACATTAAAGTGTTGTTATTCGGCTTTTGTTTAAAATAGTAATCTGTGTTTGGTGTTGGCGTTGATGATGACACTGATATGAAGTGATTCATTAGTTCACAATAAATGATGTAATATTTCGTGACTTGTTTTGGCTGTTCTGGTCCGTAAGTTGTGACAGGAACACGGGACAGAATTGTTGATAATGTTTGCGAAGAAAATGAAAATAATTTCGTCTCAAGTTGTATTTGAACCACTGGCCTTTGTTGAGTATACTGTTTGTAATTATGACATTTGCATCAGGCAGTAGAATGGCCCCATGTGGGCTCGAGAATGTTGTAGAGTAAACCCACCTCGTTTCCTGGCCGAGTGTCATAAGAGGTGACTGAACCAGGGTAGTTTTGTTTTGCTGTATTTTGTGTTGTTTGCTTTTTGAGTTGTACTTGGTTTGTTTATTTTTCTGTACTGTTTTGTTAGTCAGTATCAGTTAAGTGATTGGCTGTGAAGACCGCCTTCGAAATGACCTAGATTGTATCGGGTGAGGTGTTAAACTCGCTCCAACTGAGTTCGGATAGTATGTAATGTAGTTTCATAAGTGTAGATAGTATGTCTTCTGTTCAGTTTGATATGACGCCACACTGTGATTGTTCATTGTAGCGGCTGCGTGCTGATAACAAGCTGCTACAGCAGAGAATAAACAACCTTGAAAAGGTGCGTTCTTCTGTCTTCAGTGTTTAGTCGTTGTTAACTGATGTCAAGTCTGTTTGCATCTCAATGAAGTGGTGTACAGCACTCTGCATTGTCCTCTTTACTGATAGTTTCACTGATGCTTTTTAGTATTTTTACGGTAGATAGGACACGTGCTAAGGATATATAGGAGGTATGACGCTTCGCACCACATGATGTTAATCCAATGGCTGCCCTACAATAAAAGGATGTGAGATAGAGCCAGTACAATGTTGAGGTGAACTGTAGAGAAAGAGAGATCGACATTAGGATGAAGACAATGAGGCAGGCAAAGATTGTCACACAGGACAGAACAAAATGGATCTGAAATGCAGTAGCCTGAATGAAGCAATCGGTGTGGCTCAGAATCTTCCAGTCTGCAGACTGACATCTACGTTAGACAGTCTCAGTGGTGCATGTCAGAAATGAATGAATGTTTTGGTCAGTTGTTAGTACTTGTATGTTTGCCGTTATTTCTGACGGTGTGGGTGTGATCTAGGAGACGGAGATGTTGGCTGATCGTCTGATTCAAGACCAGGTCAAGTGTGCCCAGCAACAGGAAGAAATCTGTATATTACGACAGAAGGTCGCAGCCAGCTCCAAGCCAAGCAGTTTAGATTCATCCACACAGGTTCATACAACAACAACGCTACTACTACTACTAATATTAATACTACTACTACTGCCTTAACTATTAATAACAGTTGTACACTTAACATTTCAAGTTTCACAAGGTAGTGCGGCAACAGATTTAAGGTGAGGCGAAAATTTAAACACGTTCTTATTACACAGTTCATTGCTGTATATAGCAGTGAAAAAATTACGAAAATCGGTCAGTATTTGTCTGAGTTATTGAAAAAATAAAAGTGTCTTGTTTTTTATGGCCCACAGTGTAGATGCAGTAGACAGCTGTGTGCCAATGAACGATTGTAATATCTGCATGCTGACATGCACAATTGTGAAGTTGTGGAATGAGAATCTTTCTTTTTTGAGTATTTTGTGATGATTTTTTAAATTATTTTCCTAGTGCATTGCGGCTTCTGTTACACTGGGGGTACCGCGGCGGCAGCCCCACCGCCGTTCAGGCCTAGCGACCCTGCCCTCTGTGGGAGCCGTCCCCTAGTCACCCCGTATTACTGTAGACTAGGGGACTTGCTGTGTTATTGGTGTTTGATGTATTTGTCTTCATTTTGTGTGTGCATGCATATGTGTAATTTGTGTTTTCTTTTTGTTTTTTGTGTTATTTTCCTTTACAGCCTTCTCCTTCAGTTCTTTGATACTGTTGGTTGGGTCTTTTGACCTGTAAAAACCGTCTCCCATATAACCTATACTGTGTTGGAGGGGACGTAAAACACTGCTCAATCAATCAACCTAGTGCATTGCATATAACCAATAGCTGCTACCGATGATTCATTGATAGTTGCCAGACTTCATGTATGATGAGTGGTCGTTGTTGAGTGTCGTTAGTAATTGTTAGTTGAGTAGTAAAGTTTGTCGGTTTGTATTCACACTGTGCAGATGTCTCCTGAAGTGATACCAACGTCGATGCCGTCGCCCGACGGTGTCAGTCCGTCGCTGGTTGCTAGAATGTCGCGTCCGTTGTCTCTGTTGCCGACGCCGCCGTGGTTTACGTCTAAGGATAAGACGCGGCACTCGGAACAGCTACAGAAGGAGCTGGATGATGCGGCCGAGGCTCTGATGAAGACAAGGAGTCGACTCAGTCAGCTCGAGAGTGTCAGTGACCTATAATATGATTTATACAATATGGCTGCCATCGTCAGTTGTTAATTTTAACGTAAATATTTGAACAGCTGTGTTGTTGTGTCTTGTTATTTCAGGTCATGTACCGTGAATCAGTGTAAGTCACCATGGCTGGTGGAGTCAGTCTTGTCGAGTATCAAACTTATACACTGGTGAATCACACGTGTCTGTGTGTGTGTGTGTTGGAAGGAGAACGACGCTCTTCGTCGTGAACAGGAGCGCGCGACGAGTCCCGAGGACGTACAAGTACTTCACGAGGAGATGATAGTGTGTAAGCTGCGCGAGGCCGAGTCAAATATGATGACGAAGCAGCTACAGAATGAACTGTTTGAGATACGACGACTCTGGCAGGTCGCATGATACAAGTCGTCACATAACACCGCCACACACACACACTGCAGGCCGTCATTGCCAGCTGTCACGTCTGTTGTGCTTTCCTGCTGTCATATGATTTATACATTTTCACAAAATTCTAATATGGGCTCGGGAGCATTGTAGAATAAGCCCACCTTGTTTCCTGTCCGAGTGTCGTAAAAGCGACTAAACCAGGGTAGATTTGTTTTGCTCTGTTGTACGTTGTTTGTTACTAGGTTGTGTGTAGTTTGTGTATTGTCTGTATTTTCAATTTGTGTTGTTCTGTCCTGTATTTTTCAGTGTGAACCACCGTGAATGGCACTGTATAGTCTAACTGTGCCGATGTGCCGTTGAGAAACTACTCACTCACTGTGCTTTTCTGTCAGTCAGAAAACTCTTCGTGGGGTTCGGAGACACCAGTCCATAAAGTTTTGACACCATTTATGGAAAATGTTGAACGTTTACGTAGAAGACGGTCACTGCACACAGGAAACAAGTATGTAGTGCTGCTGGTAACTGAACTTTTTGACAATGTTTTGTAAAAATAGAAAATCTGCTAAATGGTACGACGGATTTGTACAAAATTTTTTGACAGTATTCCCAAGTACATCAAGGTTTGTGCATGTTTAATCATGTGCAACGCGATGCAGGTTTGCACTTGTCAGAGCCAAACGTTTTTTTTTGGGGGGGGTCACTTTTTGGGGATACAGTGTGTATTATTACTGTATGTATATGTTGATCAGAAATGTCGCGAGTCGTCGAGCAGCGACGCCGAGTGTGCGTCACAACAGACGCTGAATGATGTAACAATGAGTGCCAAACTGAAGGAGGTCGACTTGACGTGTCAGCTCAGTGAATGTGGAGAGAAGCTACTCATTGCCGAGCAACAGGTGACACCGAGGTTTTATAACGAGATGTGCTATATAAATCTGTGTTTCACTTACCACCTACTTTATTACTTATTGACATGCTGTCACCGGAAAAGCTCGGCTACAACAGTCGACAGTCTTCTGATAGGCACTGCCAGGCGATTGGTGCCGACAGAACGCTGTAAAAGAGTCCTGTCCCACTATATTTTTGCATGTAGATTGAGGCTGGTTTTAGATTAAATAAAGTTTGTAGTTTAATCAGCTGGCACCTATGTTATCTGCTTAAGGCGCATGCTACGCTTGCACGCATGAATATTCGACATCGTACCAACTCTAATTAATTGTTGGTTGAAATGACTCGATTTGCCCATCACTTACAGGAAGTCAGTTGGTTGAGAGATTTAAAAATGGAGACTTTCATTTGTTTATAATGAAGTCGATAAAATGTTTTTGAGAGTAGCAAGTCTCCCAAAAGAAAGCCACAAACGCAGCGACCAGACTGAAATGCACGTCTCGTGTGTGTGTGAGTGTAGAACTCGGTCATTGAGCGAAGGAACGAGCGACTGAAGCAGGACAATGAGTTGATCACTCAGCAAGTCACCAGTCTCGAGTCACGTCTTGTCGATGCCAATCAATGCCTCAAGTCCACCGTACTTGACCTTCAGACCAAGGTCAGCCGGCTTCACATGGCTCAGTCTCTCGAATTATGATACGTTTAACCCTTTGATGCCCACTGGTGCCATGTGGGTACAGCTATAAAGCATCGTTTGCCAGACCGGGTTAAGCCGTCATTTGTAATTTTTGACATCCGGGCACTCTGACGCTCAGTCAGAGTGCCCGGATGTCAAAAATTTCAAATGACCGTTTAACCCGGTCTGGCACAGGATGCTTTGTAGCTGTAACTATATGGCAACAGTAGGCGTCAAAGGGTTAAGAACTCTGCTTTGAAGTAAGACAGATGCAAAGAGACTAGTGAATGGTAACTCAACGGTCTTTGACGACAGTGGATGACAGTGTACACTGGAGCCCCCGGGTGCTAATATGCCTCCCCATACAGTCAGATAATAGTGAATACTCAATCTAACACTGTCGTCATTGTTGTGTTTCTGCTGAATGCCAGTATTGTGACTGGCGGCTTTACTTGACGTTTCTCTGTGCATATATGATGTAGTGTTATAAGTTATTGCTGTACCTGTTTGCACACCAGTATTCACGTTTTTCACTTGTTAATAGTATAGTGATGGTGCGATATCTACACTCGACATTAAAAATAGTTTTCTTTCCAAAATCGAAAGAACTGAAATCTAGTTTTTGAAATGTATGGTCAGTCACTGCTTGTCTAACTGTTGAGCTGCAAGTGTGCGCCGACGCTGAGTGTATAGTGTAGTGTGTCGTTACTAAGCCGCTGTGGCGTGTACTTGTATCAGATGAAGGACGAAGCTTTGCTGATGAAACTTCGAGACACGGAGCACACGCAGCTAGTGGCCGAGATGAGACGACGCATTGCCGAGCTTGAACTGCAGGTTTGCCTCATTAGCTATCATCTGCAAAGGACGTCGAGTAATTATCTGCATATAGTGGATAACTTTGGGATATCATGGAAGAAATTGTCACTAGTAGCAGTATGGACGTTGTCTGAATCGTGTTATTACTGACTTTATTAAAGAAATCCATCGTTTAATTCTCGGCAAGATTTGATGGCACTGAAATGGCTCTGTTTGTGTTGATGTGCTGTTAATAAGCTACTACCTCATTCGTGGACAGACACTGCGGACTCGGTTGTTGCTTTAATTGTTTTTGTTTTTCTTCACTTGTCTATTTGTGGTACTTGTGGTCGTTAGGACATTGAACTGGTGACGAGGACAACCAGTCTGGTAATTTCCCAATTGGTTTCAGTTTCGGTTAATCAAGTCATTCACACGAGCCACTGATGTCATGCAGTATTACTTGTGACCAAAGAACGGTCGTGTTACAGTGCTTGGAACGTAAAGTGGCAGTCGCTCGCTACCTGCCTACTCCGGGTGTCTGCATAACTGGCGTGGGTGGTCTGTCTAACTACCGGCAGATGCAGTTATTGAGTGAGTTGGGATATCTACTGACTCTGTGCTAGGACTGTGAGCTGTTACGGCTGTTATTGACAGAATGAGGAACTGACACAAGTCTGTCGACAACACGAAGGTCTGAATGAACCATCCTCAGAGTGCCTTGACAGCCAGCGGCCCGAGGTAATGGCTAGTTATGTTTCACGGTTTTGTATTAATTTCTGCCTCAGTTCGGCTAAGTGTTACATACGCATTACATTTTACTGTTTTTGAGCTTTTGTCACAAAACGGCTGGTGCACCCGTGTGATTACACATTTTTTGAACCATCATATGTTAAAATCCAATAATGGGTCTTACCTGTAGCTGAGTCCGAGAATAAGAGAGTAAATAAATAGATAAATAGGTTACAAAATGTTATATTTCACTAGTTGCCAAGCAGTCTCGTTTCGGTGGATGTACACTAAGTTTAGTTTCGGAAGTTTATCTCGAGGACGATATACTAATTGCTGTGGCATGGTTTGTGGATTTTGACTCTGTGAGGTCAGAGTTCATTCTTCTGTTAATAGTAACGATGATCCTTCTCCGTGGACTTGAGGTATTGTCATTAATACCACCACATTTCCCATGTGTACAAAGTCGCAGAACAGCTGCAGTACGGGCCCGACTGTCTCATCTCCGCAATGCTTTACTTTGTGATGTGGGTGAATATATAACTATCATTTCAGATGCAGTGTTTCATCAGTTAACTGAAACTGTAAAGTTACTAAAAATAACCCTGCTAAACTGAAACTAAAACTGAAAAATAAAAAAACTGTAACTGAACCAAACTGAATAATGATATGTAGTTAACAATTTGAAGGACAAAACTGGACTTAAAAATGTGAATAGCACTTTCACCACCCAGTGTGGTCTTACTTGCTTGGTCTTCAGTATTTCACCACCGGGAATTGAGTACTGAAGGGCTAAAAAATTTTTTAAATGTAAACCAAAACTAAACTCTTTAAAGTGAAAAATTAGAAAACCTACATGTATAATTGAAACTAAAATGGGAATATTAATACTGAAAATAACTGAAAAATATAAAATGAAATGTAAAAGCGTGTAATTAACAAGATAATGTTCAAAAGAACACGGTACACGGAGTCTGTCCAATGCCATCTGTAACACTCATAAGATATTTCTATCCGAATGCAGCTGGATGACCAAGAAGTTTAGGGTCACATGAAGTCATAACTCAACGTGTGTCTCCAGTCATGTTGAAGATAATGGGTGCCAACATATTGGTGTCACGACCTCGACCTGTCATGGTCACGTGACGTTTCCTGTCACGTGACCATTTGATTCCCCAGGTACCATTTCCTATAGGTGCTGTATTGTAACCGAGTCTCTATCTCCAACCATTTTCGAGATAATGGGCTTTTTTATATAAAATAACTGAAAAATCGAAACTGAAATTACACTCTACAGAAGGCTGTCTTAGTGTCTGTTGTCATTGTTGATGATTAATCGTGAGTCTTGAGCGAACATTTTAGTTCCATCAGACTGACTGACACAGTGGTTGTTTGTTAGACGTCACTGGATGTATCATTATGAGTGACACCTTCCATGCCTTTTATCACTTGAGTGCTCCGTCGCTCACAGAAATGACGTCTCGATGGCACGAGTGTCGGCGACATGTCACAAGGCCGTGTCATCATGACTTCTTTCATGACTTGTGGTGCCGTCACTTCAGAGTGCAAACATGAGTGTGTTTAGCTGCCAGTGCACTGTGAGGTTGTCGCACGGCGATGTCGTGAAGAGTTGATAAACTGTGCCAAGAACTCATAGCTCACAAACTGTTATCGTCATCAGTAGAACCCGGCGTCGACGGCTTGAAGCGTTTACGACTGACTCCAAAATTATTCGACTGATTAGTCGATGCGTCATAGTTTTTCCGGTGGCGGCGGTGCAGCAGTTTTTCGACTGCGATTGCGACTCAGCAAATTTGAAAATTTATCTCCATCTCTGTGGGCTCCTCGGAAAAGGGATGGAAGGCTTCCCCGTTGACAAAATCCTGCATACGTCATTGCACTGACTGTCTCTTCGCTGTCTTTGAAGTAATTTAGTCACGTTACCCAGTCGATCTACAGCTCCGGGCTCCCTGCTTAGCGGGGTCGGTCTGGGGCACAGCACCAATAGAAATCAAATTTGGTGCATTTTATCCTGACAATCCGACATCTGGCATCTGATCTAATAAACAAGCACTAACATTCAGTGACTGCGTCGAAAAACTCAACAGCAAATGTGACGGCGGCGGTGCGGAAAAAATTCGATGGCGGCGTGACTGGTCAGTCGGCGACTTCGACTCCATCGAAATATAGACTCGGTAAGTCGGCGAAATTTGACGGCGCCGGGGTCTGGTCGTCAGCATCAATGCACGTCCTGTCCACGTTATTTCTGACATGTAAAGTTCGTTGATACAGAGATTTGCCAGTACAGCAGCGTTGAGAACATTCTGGATAGGTTTGCCATGACGTTGGTCCGAGGTTGTTGGTGATACTAATTCTTGTGTGTGTTAATCAAAGCAATCGATACAGCAGCAGCAGCCACCGTGTTTCAAGGCGTGTTCACACATACAACACGACTGATATTATGTTGAGTTTCCTGTGAGCTCCTTGTTGTGGTTTTGTAAAGTTCGACTGCAAGAATTGTATGATAAACGAGTGTTACAAGGTGTTTCAGCCTGCTTGTTGGTAGAACTATTGGCTCTGATGAATGATACTTGTGTTAAGTTCTATACCGAAATAATTGAGAGTGGCTACTGGCCAGCACCAGGAACATTCAGTTATAGTTGGTGCCATGCCCACACAAGTCTTTTCCTGTGGTAAATTTTGGAAAAATGGCTTGGCATTTTGAGCTGGTTTTTTTTCGTTTTCTTCTGGAATCAGTCGTTCACAAATATATTAGTAATTGCTGGTTGCCTGTAATAAAAGAACTTACCTTTGTAACCTTACAGAGGTCTTTGGTTTTGAGGCGATACAAACCAAGCATTTCTTGGTCACTGTGATAAAAGGCAGTTCTGTCTGCCACATGGCACGTCCATTTTGTCAGCCAGTTTCCAGTGAACACAATTTATCAAATGTAAATTAATATTATTTCCCAAATGCAGCAGTTTCTTGTGGTATACAAGATCTCTGATCATTATTAACTGGTTAGGTTTTCACCCTCCTTTGTTTGTTAGTTGTTCTGGTAGTTTGCTGGCTCAGACATACAGTTTCAATATCTCTCTCTCCTTCAGGCTGTGGATCCCTCAGGTGAGGGGTCAGCCACACGGGTTCTCCTTCTCCATTCAGCTCGATTCTCGGCATCCTCCACGTTGAGCTGCAGGTCCTCCATGTTGTG
>Ga0056114_1001314_pt1 | contig 11087 bp, 11 predicted proteins | sample WorMetHERISLAND1_FD_77005 | JGI IMG/M metagenome (GOLD analysis project Ga0056114, IMG submission 77005) | Marine gutless worms symbiont microbial communities from Max Planck institute for Marine Microbiology, Germany - Olavius loisae HERON... ...
AAGAATGGAAGGGAAGGGGCTTAGCTCCGCCAGAAAAAAATTTCTGGCGCCGCCAATGTATCATAACATAACATGGAATAACAAAGCAGAGTATTGGAACAGAGTTCACTATCACTGTGTCTGATGTAACATGCCGCCCGTCCAAAGTGTAAATACCACTATCATCATTGGGACGTAAACAGTTTACACCATCCACACGTAGAAGTAGATCTGCTGCCAAAGTGGCAGATACTCCAACAGCGGCGCTACAACACAGAGACATTACACGCCCTTGCTGTATACATTACAGTCAACTACATACTCTTTATGTACAAAGAAGTCAACTACAGGCAATGCAACTTTTAAGCCAAAACTAGGCGATCCCCATTCCCCTTCCCTTCTCTTCTCCCTTTCCCTTCCCTTCCTTCCTCTCCCTTCCGATCCAATTCTGTGCCATTAAAGCGGGGTTCGGGATGTCACCCAAGGAAAAATTTTTGAAATTCTATATGGCTGTAGGTTAGTTTTAGAGCATTCTGAGACATGTAAAATTGATTTTTGTCAACGGTTTCATTGCAGGAAAATATTGAAAATTATCTATTTTGGGCGATTTGCCACAAGTGGGTGCATTATTGTGCACGTAGTTTACTCTGATGACAGGTGTTATGGACACTCAGCCCCACTGGTAATTATGTCAGTTAGTTACTCAACGTTGGTCCCGGTGAATACTGAGATGGGTGACCACTGCAGACAGGTAAACCACCTCCATGTGCAGCCAAAAATACAGGCCAACTTAGCCTGGCCAGCCCTTCTGGGTGCGAATGCCAGTAAAAGCTGAGAGGAAACAGGCACTGCATGCTACATCAGCCCAGATGTCCGTCAAATCACAAGATCACGGCATCAGCTGGTGTCTACTGAGAGGCTACAGGAATGGAGAAAAACGTCACTCCACGGGCCCGAGTTGCTTGGCTTTAACTTAAAAATTATGTTAAGAAACATAAGCAAATGAAGCAGCAGCTAACTGTGGCATGATTAAATAAAATATCACTCATTATCCTCAAACTGCACATCTGTAAGGCCCGTGTTACCACAGTGTGAAAAATACTGTTTAGCCAGATGACTCTAAAATTTGTCATTTATGCAAGTATAAGCAGGCAGTAAGTGTTCTCCTAAAACCTATATTTTGCCTGTGGCATTTGTGTTAATAAGCAAATAATATACACAATCTAGTTCACAAGGAAAAACTTGTGTTGTAGAAATGAGATTGCATAAACACAAATATCATAAACAAATAGATTAATGTGCAACTCAGTGAAATGACAACATCACACATACGTACTAATAACTCGCCGAATGACAGGCACTTTATGAGCGAAAAAACCCAAGAAAAGCAGCAGCTTCTCCCTGTAAACACATAATGCCGCAGGCAACGAGGTCATAACAATCAGCTGACTGATTTTTTCACCAGCAAGTGTATTCACTGCTGCCTTCCCCGTTGCCCGTATAACCTATGCGTCGGCGGAGACGTTAAACCATGCTCAATCAATCAATCGCTGCTGCCTCCACCTTGAGCGAGATATCTGGCAAACAGTGCTTGAACTGTTGCATCAACTGCAACGCTGTGACATTCTAAGTCCTTTTAGTCCAAGTCAAAATCGACTCATGCTTGAACTTAAGTCCAAATCCAGATGAGAGGCCTACAAGGCTGATTGTCTGCCAGAAAGTAACACAGTCAGTCACATAACTACACAGTCCAGCTGTTGTTAAATGCCACTATTCCACCTTCTGCAGCACAGATGACGCTGGTCAATTCAACAAGATCTACGTATGCTGATATCTTCACAGGTTACATACATACACAGAAGTTATTTAAAATGGCCTAATGTTTCGTAAAACTGCCAAACCACTATAGAACAGGAGCAGTCCAGTTGGTGGGGAAACCAGAGCTGATGCAGTATTTTTAGATGGCTACAAAAAGTGTGTGAGCAGAGGTGACGTGGTGCTGTAAACTGTTGCAGAGTCTGCTGCCAGCAACCGGAAAGACACGATCGTCCATTGTCACATGCAGCCGTGTTGGTCAGCAGAGACGACAATGACGAATGCAGACACCGATGATCGGTGTCGACGACGTGATGTATGTCTTCAGACAAGTAGCCTGGTGCCAAACCATGGAGGCAACTGAAAATGAGGACGGCGAGCTTGAAATACACACGCTCTGTGGACGGCAGCCAATCAGGCTGTTGTAGGAGTGATGTGACATGTTGGCATCGACTTGTCCAATAGATTAATCTGGCGGCGGCATTGAGCAAAGACAGATGTCCACTGGTCTTCCCTGTGAAGACCCTCATCTGCTGGTTTTACATTTTATTATAGTACATTTGACTAGCCACTGCTGTGAGTAAAGATTATCTACAACAGCTGTTACTACCGATATTATTATTGGAGATGATTTCAGTACATTCAGTTTGATTGTTTGTCAATGTGTAGGATGACACAAAAAGTCTAAATAGATTTCAATGAAACTTGGCATGCTTGCTTCTTCTAGCAACTTAGAATTGACAACTCTTCATTGCTAGAACAGAGTAAAGGCCGGGCACCTCTAACCCCTGAAGAGGAGTCCTCGAAGGAACAAAATTTACAAGCAAAAAATATTAACATTAACTAATAAACAGCAGCTTGCTAACATAAGAAATAAGCATAGCCAGTGTATAAGTACACTCCAACTGAGTGTGAAATGTTACCAACTTGGAATATCTGTCATAGAACGGTGATCTCAGAAGATACAGCAGCATAGTTAACGTTCGCCTTTTCATTTCATCACGTTCCACGCGGTTCATTTGGCTCGAGTCGCCCATCAAATACAGACTGCACATACACAGATATTAGTGTACGTAATGAAATTATCACACTACAACACCATAAGGGTTCCGCCTCAGCATATGTAGATCTCACGGCATTAAACAAATCCATCAATACTCTGGTTCTGATTAATATGATTGTTACTTTTATTATCAGAACTACTACTACTATTATTACACTATGCCATATAGTGTCGAAAAAAAAACAATTTTGCATCCAATTTCTAGCAAAAACAAAAGAAAATTAATTATTACATGTCCTCTTTGTCTCTAACTATTTCTAAGTACAACAAGCAACATAATTTATTTCAAACTTCAGTGATTATTAAACTGGAGCTGGTCATCTGTTTACAATGCACGTTAAAGCCACACGAGAACACAGATCGAATTTGTTGGGCTCAACGTTCTGCATGTACACTGGATTTTTAACTACCCCAGACGTATAAAGACAAAGATAAGAAAGTACAGATCTCATCTTACAGTGATGATCAAGACACTCATAAGAGACGGGTTACACGTTAATGTAACCTGCAACAGTTACTCAAAGCCGAGTAACTATCAATGATGTTCAAAAGATGGACATGTGAAACCTTCGTCGTCCAATCTACACAGACAGCTCTATCAGTCTCTCTGTCACATACCTTGAGATGTCGATGCTGCATGCAATAAGCCACGGCTTCCAAGAAGACTGACCACATACATACAGGCTCATCACTGACGATTAACGGTTAAGATGACAAGTAACATCAGAAAGCACTCAGACAGTTCAAACCAACACAAACGATCTACTACTCTACCATGTTATACAACCACTCTTTCTGCGTACGACACAGCCTACAGCCAGTTCGTTCCACTAAATACACGTGTGGTCATACAGTGGGAGGTAAAGGTTCTGGCATAGAATGTCAAAATAATTCTAAACGTTGGATCAGATGACTTCCAAAATATACCATAACCAACTGTTTATCGTCGGTCATAGGCATCCACTATGAAGCTCTGTAGAAAACATCCAAAGCTCTTCTAGCGATGCTAGTTACAAATATATGTTAAACCAATAAACAGCATCGAACTCATCACTATCTCACTGTTTCAATTATTATCAAAGACAGCTGCACAGCTGACGGTGCAACCAACGACCAGCCAGCTACATTATATTCAAGTATTAGTCGTCGGTCAAGTCCTCTCTGCAACAAGTTTGGAGGGATCAGTACTTCTCGTTGGCGACGAAGATCCGGGTACAGCAGACTCTTGTCTTAACTGTTCTTCTGTGAGACAAGGGATAATACTCGCTGTCGACACAAGACGCATGGAAGCTTTTCACATAAAGTGCCAACGCCAAATAACCAAGATCTGTTGGCAAAACCATGTCAGAAACTCTGAAGGTTCTGCATTAAACCAAGTGTTGGATCTCATCATGTGCCGCTGGAATTCTGTCTTTGGCCACATTTCCAGGCTCTTTGAAGACATGCCAGCCCACCAAGTGCTCTAGTGACATATCGACCTGTCACTCAGTCACCTCCCTGAACAAGGCTGGAGGCATCGTCCAGGATGTCCCAGTAACCAATGGATTGACCAGCTCCGCAGGGACAACAACACTTCACTGGCTGATCTGATCTGTGGAGAAGATCCATCAAGCTTGGTCATTCGGGGGTGACGCTACGGTCATCACTGACTATGTGCTAACAACGACGATGACGATTTGCCACACGGCTTCAACCAGTTTTCATCTCAACACACATACACATTTAAGCCACTCATCACTCACAGTCTAAACTGTGCATATATAGAGAAATTAACAGCGAGAATGGATACGGTGGAACAGTGGTCGCAGAATGTGTAAACTCTCGGCGAGCAGCTGTTGGCGGTTGAGTAGTGTCGGTCTCGTCCTCAATCTGAGAGACGTAGAACCAGCTGCCGCACTGTCAGACAGAATGGACCCTTCAGAATGCCCTACACAGCCAGCCAATCAGCTTCCAACTAGCTTCATGTCATACTGTCAGTTAATCAGTGATGTCAAACGAGACCAAAACCTCGAGGCCGAGGCTAGAGCTACGAGGCCGAGGCCAATTTCTGGAGGTTGAGGCCAAGACCGAGGCCAAAAATAATTATGAAAAAGTACCAAATAATGATTAAAAACACACGATTTAAGATTATTGCCGTAAAAATTAACAAACTTTCCAAATTTTGCACGATTTTTGCCCGAAAAATGCCCTATTACATAATAAGACGACGAGATCGATGCCAGGCCAAGGTCAAATGTTTGAGGCCGAGACCGAGGCCGAAATTTTGAACTCGAGGCCACTTTGGCCACGAGGACTTAACACCACTGCAGTTAATTAGGAAACATAATGTCACAGAGCATTGTGGGATTTAACTGACCGGTTGACAGAGTGAGTTCCTATGGTTTAATGTAACATTACAGGTCATTCTGGAGATGACAATTTTACAGGTCTGATGACAAACTAACAGTGTCAAAGCACTACAGGAGGCTGGTCATTCATCTAGACAGCTTTCAATCTCACCAGGCTCACGTCACAATTACAACAATACAACGTACATACAATACAAGACCAGAATACCGCAAACAAATACAACTCACATCTAACACCTGGGAAGTAATGCGTTCACTAACACGTGAAGCCAAATTAGGTAGACCAAACCTGTGAGCTGCTCAAATAATTGTAGAATGCTACACAATACTACAACCAGAGAACAGAGTGTGCTCAGTGAATTATGACATAAATTACTGGCAAAGTCAGAAAAATATCACCCGCTGCTGCTCCAGAAAATGTCACACCTTTCACAATAAATTGCACATCAAAACCCTCTAAACCAGCATCCATTAACTTAGTTAAACTGTAATAACGGTGACAGACGACGCGAACGAAAATAAAATAAAACACAAAACTAGGAATGTTCAGCAAACCTGCAGAAAGTGATCGTACAGTCCGTCCAGTTGACTGTAGTGAAAAAGTAGCGTCACCATCACCGACAGTCGTCTGAGAGGCGACGCTCTGCCACACGGCTTCCTGGCAGACAGACGCATACGATACGATACGAAAGAAGAGTTTAACGTGGACTCAAAAAACTGAGTGATCAGCTTAATCTAACACACATAGCCAGAAAAAATATGAAAAGAAGAAACTAAAACAAAACAAACGCCAATGCCTACGTAGTTCAGTACATGTTCAAGATCTGTGAAGGAAGGAATGCAGAATGACTATGGAGGGAAGAATTTGTGAAAGAGATGAGTTTTAAGTCTGGAGTGAAAGGCCAAGGGAGTGATAGATGGTGAGAGCAAAGATGGTGACTGCAATGAGGTGATATGCGCAAAATGAGGTAAACCAGGAAAACAGTGAACAGAATAAGGCTGATGGAATGAAGAAGGGAGCTGATTCCACAGATAATGTGATGCATATCTAAAAGAGCGGTTGGTGATTTGTAATGAGGAAGATACAGATAGTCGAGCTAGGGTGACAGCAGATGAGGAGCGAGTTCTACATGCAGACTGAACAGCAGGAAGAGAAAAATACTTACACAATTAAATAATTTACAACATTTGCCCCATCACTATCTAAAAAATCTGCCTGTCAAATTTGTCAATCAATAGTACAAACAAGAAGTGGAAAAAATTTGGCAAGAACTCCACAATATGGCATGAATATCTCGGCGTGGTACCTTGTCCGCGTACCAACCATCCCTCCCATGAGACACTGCAAACTATATGACTTAATGATTGATTGAGCATTGTTTAACGTCTACACCAACACAATATAGGTTATACGACCGACGGTTTTTACAGGTCTGATGACCCAACCAACAGTGTCAAAGCACTGAGGAGGGTGGTTAGTATGACTTAATGTGTCACTGGTAGTAAGCAACCTCAATGACAAAAGCCATCCTGACTGGTTTAACCATTTAGCCAGGCTGCATAAACGTTGCCGTTTGACCAGCCATTAACACTGCAGCATGATGACTCTGGATGTGTTCATACAGACATGCTAGATCAGTCACCACTGTCGAGGTGACTGTCGAGGATCCTTGTGAAACTAACCAGTTCTCATCCTTGTCAGCAAACTTCAAAGTCCGTGTCAAAACAGTAGATTAACCCTTTGATGCCCACTGTTGCCATATGGGTACAGCTATTATAAAGCATCCTGTGTCAGACTGGGTTAAGTCATCATTTGTAATTTTTGACATGCAGGCACTCTGACGCTGTCAGAATGCCCGGATGTCAAAAACTACAAATTACTGCTTAACCCGGTCTGGCACATGATGCTTTATAGCTGTACCAATATGGCAACAGTAGGTGTCAAAGGGTTAACTAGTTTAGTTCTACGTAGTGTTTCCACAAGATAACAAGTACACACAGCAGCTGTTGTGTGCTGCTGGCGGAGATGCACGAGTAACTCTTTGTTTCGTCGTAGAGTGGGAACCGGCGTGCTGGCACATATACCAGAGTTGTACTTCATCAGCAGCAGAAACCGCATTGCAGCTCTGACATGACACAGCACGCACACAATCACTGTGATACAATCAGCTGTGATCGTATATTTTAGTTAACTGAAACTAAAACTGAAATTAAAACTAGAACAAAACTGTAACTAATAGGAGAAACTTAGAGTGCCAAAACTAATAAATACTGTAACTGAAACTGACAGTACAATTAAAACATCACTAGCTGATGTTAACACCAACAGGTAACCACCTAATCACAGATCGTAGAATATTTTGTCAATTGCCTTGGTGATCGGAAGTTAATTTAGTGTTAACTCATTACAGTACATGCATTCTATAACAGTGTATGGCTGCATTCACACTGATACGAGTGCGAGTCTGAGTACAGGTTTCTGTGCAAGGGTCACCAAGAGTTGCAATATTGTAAACAGTCTTAAGTTACATGAACATTACATTACGTGGGCCATAACAATAATGTAATTATTGATGTCGAAACTTTCTGGCATCCATTTTTGCTGTTTTGATGGCGAAAAAAGAGGAACTGTACACAAAAACTGCTCATATTTCAAGGTAACTCGTACTCACATACAGAACCCGTATTAATGTGAATGGCTGCTATTGGAATACACGCAAACTTGTGCTTACTACAAGCCCGTTCACAGGTATCCGGACTCATACTCGTAACAATGTGAACGTGACCTATGTATATGACAATAATCGTCTAACTTGGTGAGTTGAATGGAAGCAACAACCAGCCAGCGTGCTGTGTGGCCACTGCTGCCCCATGCCGCCATCTCCAGAAATACTTCCACATATTCCAGTACTGTCACACATAGCGCCACCTTCTTTGCCTCATCGTACTAACAATCAAAACATGACAGACAGTTGGTCAGTACTCTTCATTTATCAAAACTGATCAATATAAATACAACTTACGGGAAAGATGACTAAATTGCAACAGCATTTGCTGCATTTGTAAAGACTCTGCCATACTGTAAAAGGTGCACAGGGTTAATTTGTGCAGCTAATCCAAAACCTGATCTGTTGATCACTGGCAGTATCAAGGCAAACTCTGTACCAAATTGCATGAAAATCTTCCAATGAAATTCTACTGAAAGAGAGAGTAATAATTATGCTGAAAAGAAGAAATTATGGTCTGGAAAATATTAAATAAAAGTGCACTAGTAAAAACACACAACACAGACTCACAAAGTCTAATGGAACTCTTGCCGCATTGCGGATAATGGAGTCATGCAGGAGGACAATCAGGTTCACGACAGAGTTCAGAAACTCAGATGTTGTGGCCGAGCCACCTACATCAGCAACAGTAACAAATGATGAGGAACATTTTTCTCTTTTTATCATAACAATACCATATCAAATCAATAACCAAAACTCTGGGCAGAGATACAGCGGTCAAGATCACCATGACATATTAAACAGCGGCCACGTTCTCACAAGGAAACTGCGAAGCAGCAGATTTTTTCTTACTCGCAATGACTCTTTGAATTGTTATTTGCTTCAGGTTCCGATATCAGGCCAAGGCTGCAATAGCACCAGCCTTGCTAACATGAGGTTGAACATATGGTTTGTCTAAAATGAGACCGAATGTGAAACTCACATGATGCCACGACAGCCACGTGTTATCTAGCCTATGGTCGCTACCCCTATTCCCTTTGAAGTAGATCCATGATGTTGAGGTCTGCTGAGAACCAACACCGTAGACTAATCTACGGTGGCCCGTTAGGGCCATCACTTCCAGATCTCACTCCTCACTTCCAGAACTCCTAAATCCGAATGCCCTGCAGTACACACGCCATAAAATGGAATCATAAATGATGCCATACTATGGTGCCAAAATGCTGCATTTATTGTAGCGATAAAATTATTGAACCAAAATTTATGGTGCCGTAAACTTGCCACTATTCTGTGTGAAAATCCCCCGTTTTCACTGAATACACTGAATATGTGGCAAAAGTGGGAAGCGTGAAGGTTACCGGGCGCTATGCTGTGCGTCATAACTAAAAGTGCGATTTTAATTTTAATTTAATTTTTAGTAGCCTAGTTTTATGCTTCTCCGGGCTCCAGACCCATCCCGTTGCAAAACTAAACAACTAAACCTGAAGGTACTGCAAGGTAGTTTCACAGATCGGTGATTTTTTCAAAGACAGCTAAATAACCGATCGGTGATTTTAACTTTTTCTGTAATTTCCATCGATTGGTGATTTTGCCACAGAAGGTTAAAATCACCGATTGATGATTTTAATCATGTTCGTTATTTTCACCGATCGGTGATCGTAACCGGACCCCGACGCCCCACCTGGGGCGAGTTGGTCGGGCGAGTTGACGTTGGGGGCGAAATGACTGGTTACCCCGTTTATCCCCCTCCCCCTACGTCACTCACACATCGTCACAATTACGTGAATTCCCTCCCCATCGGAGCGTGACGCCATTTGTGGACGACCCCCATATTAACGTAACGTTTTGATGCATCACAGAAGAATACCCGGGACTACATAGGACAATATTCGTGCAGCTGATTCCAAATGACCAATGGTTTCGACATTGCTTTCGACGAACTTCCTGTATTTATCGAACAATTCTTTCACATTTACTACGACACCATTTGCCATACTGTTTACTATTGTTGTTTACATTTGTTAAAACATGCAACAGGGCCGCAATGAGGTCGAAGATGGAAAAGAAAAAGAGCGAGTTAAAATGCGAGGTTGTGTTCGTGCAAGCATAATGCATATTAATACGAGGACTGGATTATTCGAAACAGTGACTGTGACTGCGAGATTTCGGGGGTAAGAAGCAATGCCACAGCGGATTGACACAAACAATGAACCAAACACCGTTGGGCGAGAATAATTAGAACGTACAAAAAAGCTGAACACAAAAAGGTGGCAATCGACAAGTCCTTCATATCCTGGGGTGAGCCCAATCGCAGATCAAGTATAAAGGAAATCATGCATTATATGTCTTCACCATCACTCATTCCTCGGTGGTTCCGAGTTTGCGACCCCGTTCCGTTATGCTGTCAGCAGAGCATGTGAGCGGAGCGGAAAACGGAGCGGAGCGGGTGGAAAAAGGCATGAGCGGGAGTGGAGCGGTAAGCGGGTGTTGAAAAAAATCACTTGAGCGGGAGCGGAGCGGAGCGGGCTAAATCGGCCGCTCAAATCCGCTCACACCATTGCGTTCACTTAGCGATATCCGCTGTCTGCATTCTATTATTCTATTAACATTTAGCACTTATTATTTCAGAATAAGATCAGGATCTCATGCCATAGTAAACACACCTATTCAAACCTATGTGATCGTGATCAACCAACGTCACAGACAGACAGACAGAGTGCATATGGCATGGTAAAATGTACGCCAATACTGTTACGTGATCAAGAGGCATGCTCACTCGTGTAGTTTAGTTTGTCATACTTTTTTCAGTTTAGTTACGTTATGTTGTTCCGTTTTTTTCTTTCTACCATTAGGCCTAGGCCTACGGTGAATACTAAAATGTTTTAGAGCATGTGATTGGAGCGGAGCGTGAGTGGAGCGGGCGGAAAATCGTGTCAGCGGGAGCGGAGCGGAGAGCGGCTATCACAAAAGTAGGCATGAGCGGTGAGCGGCAAATCGGCCGCTCACGCTCCGCTCACATGCTCTGGCTGTCAGTGAGTGACTTTAACTTTTGGATTAGTCTTTCGCTGAGCGATTCGTTTAGTCCCAAATTAGGACTAAGACCAAAGTTAATCCGAAAGTTAAAGTGACGTTTTTCGTTTCCGCTCAGCGAATCGC
>Ga0056114_1001315_pt1 | contig 11085 bp, 3 predicted proteins | sample WorMetHERISLAND1_FD_77005 | JGI IMG/M metagenome (GOLD analysis project Ga0056114, IMG submission 77005) | Marine gutless worms symbiont microbial communities from Max Planck institute for Marine Microbiology, Germany - Olavius loisae HERON... ...
ACCATCTTTTTATAAAAAGCAATATCTCAGCAATGGACAGGCTAGTTGTCGTGAAATTTCACATGAACATTGCAAATAGATGGCTTTTCATGATACAAAGAAAAATAATCGCTAACGTTCTATTCATAAAGTTATTTTGACATGTTTAGGGGGCCGTTTTTTTCCGGTCACGGTGTATGATGAATCTTTTACTACTGTATTCTCTGTCTATACGCTAGGCTTTACCATTGCATCTTGTTAACAGTTGCGACTGTCCACTTTTACCAAAGATGATATAAATACAAGACGCTTCACGCAAAGGCCAGCCAGCCAGCTGGTATCTGCCTACTGCCTACGGTCCCACTGACCGGCCTGAGCCGCGGCCTACTCACCGCAGCAAAAGTCTAGGCGTATGTGCACATATTTTGGAAAAATGTCATTATTTTCGTAACGACGACCGCTATAGACATGAAACCCATCACATGTCCTGCATATGGTGGGTACGCGTCTGCGTGCAAAATTTCGCCGTTGTACGACGCGGCGGCGTTTAGGAGATAGACAACAGACAAAATAAACAAACTTAAATATTTAGTAGATGAATATGAATATAAACACTGCTGCTATACAGTTAACAAAAAGCATCACTTCCGCTCTCTATCAACAACACCCACAACAACAGCAACGGTAGTTTGGTAACATCGATACAATATCCTACCAATGCAGCGTCGTCCCCGGTTTTTTTTGTTCTGCGCCGTCGGGAAGCCGGCGATTTCGGCGTCGTGCGTCGCGCGCCGAGTGCAGGCGACCGCGGCCGACTTATCTATCGCTGGAAATCCTCGTCGGCGGGCCGTCACGACCCGAAGGAATTCCGGCACGGCCGTCCGATCGGCAAAAACCGATGTATGCTGACAGGCAGAAACCGGACTGGGGACGAGGGGAGTTATCCGACGCTCCTCTCTCTCCCGTCCCGCCTCGCAACCCGTCATCGATCAACCTTGCATTCAGACCGGCTACAGTTCGGGTCACCGTCGGCAAAATCTTCGCCTGTTACAACATGATTAAGTGCTCGCGTCATCGTCAGAAAGCGCGTCACGGTTGCGACGGCCGTGTTCGTTATTCGAATCGATTGGTCGTCACGAATTCGGATTCGATTCGCGTATGCCATGCTGAATTCGTATGATGGCGTTATCGACGAAATAAACCCGTGTCTTATTGCGGTTCTGGATATGAACCTGTATAAGATGGGAATCGTTATCACGTCGTAGTTGTAAATACGCCTTTAACAAGATATTCCGCCATTACGAACGTTCTAAATCGAATCGCATTGAGTTGTTGAATATGACAGACAGCGGGAACGCTAGATATACAGGAGTCGACTTTTGAGAACAACAGAAACCCGAAGGCCACTTGTTGCATACTCCACCCCCTATTCCGGCCGAAATTTCGGGTGTTCACTTTGGAGTAGATCATGACATTGGGTCTCCAGACAGCGAAGAGCGAACACCCCAGGCTAACTGGTTGGGACTTTTGGCCTGTAAAACCGTCTCCCAGATAACCTACACTGTGTTGTTGGAGACGTTAAACACTGCTCAATCAATCAGGCTAACTAAATGTGAATTTATTTTCGAAGAATTCCAATCACAATCCACCAAAGTTACAGACGGACGGACAGACGACATACGATAGCAATACAGTACTCTCGTTGCGTAGCATCGCGCGGGAAAGGGGTTGTGTAGGCCTCCACTTGGTCTCTTGTCTCCTGAGCTTCAGAAAGTATCGATGACATATTGTAAACGTTATTATGTTGTGTGCGCGTCGGCTGGGATTCGTGATCCCCGGGACTTAGACCTACGACGCTCGCCAGATCAGTCGCATACGACGTTTGGCGATCAGTGAAGACATCGGCGAAAGTCTAGAGTATTAACTGCGGCGGTCGGGCGTCTGCAGAGTCGCTGATAAGACGCTTCTTATTGATGATGAATATACTCTTCACGTTCGGTTGCACGACTTCATCACTAGAACAGTTTTGCCTCGACAACAGAACCCAAGACTGACGGCTGCGTTCAAGGCAGCTCATGCAACTCCGGGGGGGGGGAAGCTTGCAACAGGCTGTATACGAGCTTGTGACACTGTGACTAGACCTTTGTACAGGCTAATAATAGCTGCACACTAAAAACAGACAAATATAGAAGAAAAGACACGGCTAGCGAACCGCAAAGTTAATAAACATAGGGTTAAAGTTAAAGCCATGATAAGTTCTTAATGCAAAACCCCCATGACTGAACTACATTGCTTGCCATATTATGGGATCACACAATGTTACTTGCCACCCGATACAACTTGAACACATCCTGCCTTTACCCCAGCCAGTAAGGCTGGTACTCGACTTACCTACACCGGAGGGATGAAAGGCTGAGTTGATCTACGTGACTTGATTACGCCACGGCCGGGAGTCGAACCCGCGACCGCTTGATCGAAAGTCCGATGCCCTAACCTCTGGGTCACCAGACATGGCATAAACATACAGAACGTACAAAAATGCTGCAAAAACTGCGTCAAAACGTAGGAAACCCAACTTGTATATCGACTATATAGTAGGCCTGTATAATAATAATAAATGTAAGAACAACTGGCCTAGACTGTATCGTAAAGGTCATCTGGGACACTTTCTGCAAGAGAGTCCCAGGCGAACACGTCGTGAAGATTCAAGAATCCTAATGTCTCTCCCCGATATTGAAGAACCCGTTGACGGGTCTATTGCGATCAGATAAGAAGCGACCCAATGGTCTAACAGACTAACACTCGTCCCTTACAAGACCGCGGCATGAAGCGATAGGCTATGTTGCGACGCCAGTTACTCCCACTAATTTTTGTAGTAACGGAATTCCGCAGAACTCGGGAAAAGTTAGACATGACAACATCTTTCTTTTTCAGAGATACTTCACCGTCGGTTAAGTGCACAACAGTTTACCAGCCTTTGCCTGTACTGTCATCGTATCAAGCTTAACCACCCCCACTCCACGGGGTTCTATTAACGACGGGAAAAACTAGCAGTAGCCTAAGTCTTTTTTCAATAAATAGCTCCGAGCTCAATTCGTCAAAGCAGCAAATATGCGGTCAACAAGCGCCGCGGTGTCGAAGAGAAGCGACGATTTCAGCCTTTCGCAAAAAGTATCCTTTGATGCAAATAAATATGACCGACAGATTAACAAAAATAATACACTGTGTTCGGAAAAAACACCCACTGACAGTTGCTTTCATATCTTTATGAATGACGCGTAGATTTAAACAAAAATCGAAATGAATATGCCTAGGAACGGCAGATTAATGTAGAAATTAGGTATTCATTGCGGACGATGACGTAATGATGACGTCACATTTGTCGGGCTAAAGTTGGAGTGAGTTTACAGTAAGCGATAAGCCAGGAGCCCAGGATATCATTTGCGTGCGTACAAGGTACTTGATGGTGCGTAGACGCGGTCATTGTTTGGTGGAATTTAAGACAAAGAATAAACATTTAACAACTTTTCGTTCATAAACCAGATTAAGTTCGATCTCCACTGATGTGGGATAATGTTATAGCAATTGAATGTCGTGGGTGTCTCATGCGAATCCACACTTGTGTTAAAGAGAAAGGCGAATATTTTGAGCATAAGTCATGACTTTTCAATTCAACAGTGACACAGTAATATTCTTGTTGACTTATGTTAAATAGCTCATTATTATTAATTATCAGTCGTTGAATTATGTTGTGAAATAAGGCTTTGTGCTGTCTGGGGGTCCTTATTTTCAAACGTTTACAAATATGACGTCATAATTACGTCATCGGTGCAGTGAATATCTAATTTCTATATTATCATAATCTGCCGTTCCTTAGGTATATTCACTGCAATTTTTGTTTAAATCTACACGTCATTCATGGAGATATGAAAGAAACTGTCAGTGTGTGTTTTTTTCTGAACACATTGTGATGATGATAATAGCGATATTCAGCGTTAATTCACCTGTTCGTCTGTGTGTAATTACGGTTAACACGTGCGTTCAGGCAGCACGAGAAACAACAGACTCGATAGCCATGATCCCGTTGACATCCTCGTATAGGCCTACGTATCTTTCATTTTTAGCCGACCGCACTAACGGTCGTGCTTATGCTACAGTGTTGCGTCTGTCAGTTGTCTGTTGCCTGTAACGTTATGTATTGTGGCTAAACGGTGCGTCGTACAGCAAAAGTTACTATTGACGGCCTATAGGAAGTCGCATATAAGATATCGATTGGTATCAAAATGAATGACCTTGATCTTTGTTTAGAGGTCGTATCAAGGTCATGTCAACCACTGCGTTACATTCGACGTTGAATATCTCGGAAACCGTTAGAGACGGAGGCTTGGTTCCAAAGGACCACAATATGAAATGGCATATTGGCTATTACACAGTCATGTTACCGATGACGTCACGTGACCCCCAAAGGTGCTATGAGGCAGTATGGTCGGCTATCCTAGCGACAGCTTGGCTTCTTGTCTAATATCTTGCCAGCGATTTCTGTTTCCCACTGCTGTAACTGCTTAACGTCTGTAACTGCCATCCGCGCTAACAGAACTGTGGCCTGAAAGCGGAACGGAATAGCTGTGATCTGTAACACGTCTGTCTAGTTGCGGTGACGCCATTATTACGGCACACGACAGACGGACGGACGGGTGGTCGGCCGTCCAGCGGATGACTGCAAAGAGTTACGATTTTGCGACATGTATTTTGTGCACCGGAGAATAGGATGCGGGCAGCGAGCGATATGCGACCATGAAAGCATTGACCAGTTCACTGGCGCAGTGTACATATTTGTGTTTTCAGGTCAGCAGGATATGTACATGGAGCATCCTGCTAGGCCTATAAGTTTACGTATTATAATGAGACATTTTAGAATGTAGGCCCAGGGTTGGAATTGTCGGGGGGTTGGGGGGGTTGAACCCCCCAGTTCATGTCTACAGACACCCATTTTTGAGTGAAAATCGGCTTTAAATTTCAATCCCTGGGCAAAATTTCAAACATTTTGCCAGCTGACCCCCCAGTTCTTTTAGGTCAATTCCAACCCTGTGTAGGCCTAAATAAGCGATAGAGATGACAACTTTACACAGAACTTGCAATTCTGAGACAAAATTTTCTTCGCCGTGTAATGTACGTGTAGTAGTGTAATGTAATGTATACAGTAGGCCATAGGGAAGGGGCAAGAAACATCGATGGTTGATCGTCCATTGATCTTTATCCGATTAAAATATTTCCGTTTAGTGTTGGACCTTTTCCAACGTGCGAGGTGCTAGAAGTGAGCATGGGAGAATTATGGGAACGAAAGATAACGTATAGACAGGCGGTTACCACCTCGAGTGTTCACTGTTCACTTCTGAGAGGGGTATTTAAACGGATTGTACGAGGAAGTGGGCTATACGTCAACTCTCCGATGTGCGTGATATTAGGGTCAGGAAGCTCAGCTCCTAAACCTCCTCTAAACTCACACCCCGGCGGTCCTTTGCAGCAGTTCGAGGCGAGCTCATGACTGCAGTGTCGTAACACACGCCTTAAAGTTGCTATTTGCTTTCTCAGCTCATTCAGGCCAGACGGCTTCGATTTTTTGGACAAGTGGCAAAGATGGATACGTCACTTGACATCACCAGAGCACTCAAAGTCTCCATCAGAGGGATGCCCAAGGATTGGAGACGCCTACCCGGTCGTCCTCGTCATACCTGGCTACGCACCCTGGAAGCAGATCTCCAACCTCTTAACTTTAGCCTCAACTCAGCATGGAAATACACTCAGGATCGAGAACACTGGAAGCACCTGGTGGAAACCGCTACGCTCCAGCTCGGGCCTTGCTCGTGATGATGATAATTTTTAACTAATATTATTATTATAATGCCTAGTTTTTCTGTTTTCTTCCTTTTATGTGTACTACGTGTACGGTCTTTATAATAAATAAATGAATGAATAAATAATTAAATAAATAAATAAAGCCAATAACTGGCGAAACTGACAGACGACATTAAGACGTCAATGCAGGTCTTACCGTGGACGATCGCGAGACTATCCGTACAGACAACTGACAGCGGTGAACGCCAGGCGGTCGAGTTGTTCCGTGGAACGCTGAGAACCAGCTGATGACGTCAGGTACGCATTATGACCTCACGACAACGTCACTCAACGTCCGCGGTCGAGCGTCTTTCATCGTGTCACGTGCACGCAGTAATCAGAGGCAGAGTGAATCACAGTCGGGGGCGACGAGGGGCGGAGGCGGGGCGGGCGAGTCGTACGTACGTCAGGTACGTCAAGCTGAAGACGTCGAGCTGTGGTACGGTACTTGTAGTCCATCGTACGGCGCACGCAACGCGCCGCTTAGAAGCATGACCGCGGACGACGGCACGACACTAAATCGTAACGACGAGAATAAATCATCGCAAAACGTGATTCAAAAACTCCGATCCCCGGGAACCCCCGGGAACCCCCGACTGCCCGAGGACACCGGGCGTGTTTATCAACAGCTGCGCCGTCGCCGCTCGCACTTTAGCATGCACGCAGTCGCGTCGCCGAGCCGCCAGAATGTGAGTACGAACGCACGGTCGCTTCTTGTGGACCGATGAAGGCGCTGCAGCGGCGGCGGTGTTGTCTGCAGTCGCCGCTGTTGCCTCGCCGGGCGCCCGTCCGGCAGCCAGGCAAGCGTTAATATTGATTTGGAGCCGGGCAAGTCACAGACGAACCCGTGCCCGCCAGGGAGGGACCCAACCGGCCCGGCCGCCCGCCCCGTGTCAGCTGTCTGTGCCTGATGGATACAGCTAATAGCCGGGATGTACACAGACGACGACGACGACGACGTTGTTGTCGCGCGGAGAAATATAATAAATCAATGCACGAGTGCGCACGCGCGCGAGCGCGAGCCTGTAGACATTCTGCTTCCGGTATATAGCCTAGCCGGACCAACGGTCTCCTCTGTCTTGGAGGCCGCAACAAGTCGCTAGAGCGGAGCGGGTCCATAAATGTATTTTCTTGTACGACGTTGTCGGTCGTGTTTATAACGTCTTTAACCCCTTGACGCCCACTGCTGCCATAAAGGTACAACTACATGTATAGTGCATCATTTGCCAGACCGGGTTAAGCCGCCATTTGTAAATTTTGACATCCGGGCACTCTGACACTCAGAGCTGAGCGTCAGAGTGTCCGGATGTCAAAATTTACAAATGACGGCTTAACCCGGTCTGACACAGGATGCTTTATAGCCGTACCCATATGGCAGCAGTGGGCGTCAAAAGGTTAGCAATAATGCAGTGCATCATCAAAGGGTCGTATCGGCAACCTCACTGGCAAAAACCACGCACGCGACTAAAGCCCGTCGCACATTCCGAAATAAAACTGAAACAAAACACGGAAACAGCTTTAGGATTGTTTCAGCGACACTTAGCACATTTATTAGCATGTTGAAAAATATGCTAATGAGACTAAAATAAGCCAAAAGCTGTTTCTGGTTGTTTCAGTGTTTGTTCCAGTTTTATTGTGAAATGTGTGACGGGCTTAAGCACGCAGAAACAAAGACTCAAGGCCACGCCACAGTTCCTCTTCATCCCGCCGTCTCGTTAACAGGTCGTCTGTCGTCTGTGCAGTCATCGTGCTGTCACAATACATCATGTTTGAGAAGCCACAGATGTGTTAAACGTTCAAAAATTAATAATAAATTTTAATAAAATGAACGTGTTTATTGCGAAAAATAACCAACGTTAGCAAACGTTGATAATTAACGTTGACATTTTTTTCACAACGGTTTGTAAACTTTGTAGTCAGTATTGCTGCATTTCGTGCAAATTCGAAATTCCAGTTCGTCGGTGCAGTAGTCAACAAAATTCATTCCCAAACAGTTACTACAAATTAAACAAATGCTTGACTCCTGATGTCATATGCTTCGTTTCACTTCAGCTATTCGACCAAGCTTTTTCAACATTTCATGTGAGGTTTATTAAAATAGTAAATTGACAAAATAGCAAACGCATTTGTTAAATTTTTTTTGTAAACGCTGCAAACATTCATTACCACGTTCATCGTTGGCAACACTGATCTGATCACGGCGTTCATTCTGTCCAAGGTTGAATTGACTATTGTAATGTCGCACTGTCGTGTCTGTCGAATAGTGACCGTGAGCGAGTACAGTCGGTCATCAATGCTGCTGCTCGTCTTACGAGTGGAGCGCGTAAATACGACCATGTCACGCCGTTGCTGAAGTTCCTATACTGGCTGAACGCATAACCTACAAGTTGTGCGTTCTTGTATACAACTGTCTTCACGGTACGGCACCACGCTACTTACAAGACGTCATCCAGCCTGTCGCTGTAACCTCGCGCCGTCGTCTCCAGTCGACATCCTCGTCCGTCCTGGTGGTTCCGGCAACGCGACGAACTACGATCAGAGACCGAGCTTTTGCCATCGCGGGATGTCGTGCACGGTGGAACAGTCTTCCTCAATCCATCACCGACGGCACATCTTCCGGCACGTTTAGAAAATATGTACCTCAAGACTTACCTATTTTCACTGTCATTCTAGAGCACGGAACAGCAGCCTACTAACTTTTTAAAGCGCCCTTGTAGTAGCTTTCCGCCGCTTACGACAGACGACTTGCCCTTGCAATCGCGCGGTAAAAGCCAAGCATTTCCGCTGATAAAATGTATTCGACGATATAAGCCTAACTATGTAGAATGGGCCGTTGATCATTTCGGTTTTAGTTTGACGTAAATCGATCCATTTTTGACGAAGATATACGCCAAAACGATTTTTTAGTGCGCGACAGCATTATAGCATGCATAGCGCGCTATATGCTATCGCCCGTACGTCTCTCCGTCCGGCCGTCACACGATCAGTCAACAATGGTTGAAGATAGGATTATGACGTTTTCACCGCAAGATAGCCCCATCCCTCTAGTTTTTGCGGGTTAAGTTTCATCCAGAAATTCTAACGGATTCCCCCGAACGGTGGCGTCAAACAAGGGAGGGGTGGGGAAACAAGCCTCTTTCTAGCTTTAAACGTCAATATCTCGAAAAGGGTAGGAGATATGTCCACAGTTACTATTAATGACTAGGAAGTTGCATAAGTGCTTTCGATAACCTTGGATGACCCTGACCTGCTATATGTTCGAATTTTTGGAGATTTTATCATTTTCGCGGGATGTCGCAGACGTAGGAAGCAACAACTGCTAAACGAATGAAGATAGACCCGTATTGTCAGTGACAGCGTTATAACCCAGTGAATGTACTTTTCAACATTATGTTCATTGCGTTGATTTGCCGCAGATTTCTTCGCTAGAAGCCTATCGCTGCTGCTATCGCGCGCTTACCCTTAGCGTTAGCTAGGCTTTCTTGTTACATTTTCAATACTGACAACAATTTTTCAATTGCATTTTTATGTGAGATTTTTATTTTTTCCCCTATTTTTACTGAAACTTGAAAGCCCAGCTGTCGCTGAGAAACCCGTGCGACGCGAAAGCATGCCCAAAATTGCTCCAATTTGATGTGAAAACAAGTTGTAGATAAGTTAACGACTTGTTTGAAGTAATGGAATTGCGCTCTTTTGAAGTATCGGAATTTGGCCATTATACAGCGTGTTATCCACAATGTTGACCGTGTGCGCGGTTTGTAGGCCCTATATCGCATGTCCGGCGTCCTACGTTTACCACCGCTAATTACCACCGCTAAGTTGCCAAACAGCTGTCAAATCCCAATGCATTGTAGCAATGTATGGCTGCATCCCAGCAATGTACGGCAAAATTAAACTCCTCACTCAGGGATCACTCAATGGCATCGAAAGTGCGTTCCGTTTCATTTCACCGAATTCATTTCGCCAAATTTCAAATCGCCGATGCGTATAGCGTCGCGCGGGTAAAAATAGACAGTTTCGGCGAGCGTTTTTAGCGGTCATCGCCACTTTCGCCCAGAGTATTGTAATTGTAGCCCCTAGCGGAGGAGCGCCTAGCAATATCAACGAAATCTATACATCGATGAAAAGTATACATTTAGTGGGCTATAATTCTGTCGCTGACAGTACGGGTCTATCTCAATTCGTTTAGCCGTTGTTGCCTTCCAAATGTACGAAATCGCGCGAAATTCCAAGGAAATTCGAACTTATAGCAGTTCAAGGTGATCCAAGGTCATCAACCTTGATGCCAATCGAAAGCTCATAAGCAACTTCCTATTAGTGATTAATAGTAACTTTGGACGTATCTCGCACCGTTTTCGATATATTGCCGCTTAAAGCTAGAAAAATTCTTGTTTTGCCTACCCCACCCTGGTTTGACGCCCTCGCTCGGGGTGACCCCTTTCGAATTTTGTGATGAAATTTGGCACCAGAAAAATAGAATCGTGGGGCTACCAGATGATGAAGAAATCATGACGCTAACTTTCTTCGGTTTGACACAATACCGGCGTGTGACAGACGGACGGACCGACGGACGGACAGACACGTTGCTCTCCCAAAGACCCGCGGTAGCATAGCGTCGCGCGGGTAAAAAGACGTGACTCTGTAATGAGATATTTTGTTCTGCACTATAACTGCAGTGGCTATCCAGTGTTCCAGTAGTCAGCATTCCGCAAGTAGACTAGACTAGCAGCTGCTGCAGCAGTATAGATAGAACGGTCCTGCCACCTGGCGAATGAAACTGAAAAATAACGAGATCAATCAATAATGACGTGCCGTAAGTGCTTGCCTAGCATAAAGCAACGTTAGTTCATTCATGTACATTTCACCTTCAGAGGAATTTGGAGAGTCGAATACGAATACCGTCATTTAGGGATGGCGAGCTATACGGGTTGGTTGCAGCACACATAGGGGGCCTATAAATCGTAAGAAACAAGAACGTCAGCTATCGCAAGCGAATCGCGTCAACTCACTCGGCCGACGCAGTCGATATCCTGGTCAAGTTATTGTAAACAGGGTTGGAATTGCCGGGGGTTGGGTTGAATCCCCAGTTCATGTCTACAGACGCTCATTTTTGAGTGAAAATCTGCTTTAAATAATCAATCCCTTGGCAAAAATTTCAAACATTTCGCCCTTTAACCCCCCCCCCCAGTTCTTTTAGGTCAATTCCAACAT
>Ga0056114_1001316_pt1 | contig 11084 bp, 8 predicted proteins | sample WorMetHERISLAND1_FD_77005 | JGI IMG/M metagenome (GOLD analysis project Ga0056114, IMG submission 77005) | Marine gutless worms symbiont microbial communities from Max Planck institute for Marine Microbiology, Germany - Olavius loisae HERON... ...
ATATAATTATCAGTAACAGCTTTTAAATTGTGGGTATATGTAAATTTCAATCACCTATCATGGGTCACTGGTCTGTAGCAGCTTATGATTAGTTTTAGTTCATTACTTCAACCGGGGTGGGGTCTGGGGAGGAGTTTAGAGATGTAACACCCCCCGCCCCCACTTAATGTTCGCCAAATTAGCAATACGCAAACTTTTAAACATAACCTAAAAACATTCCTATTTTGTACCTCCTACAACATACCCACTCCCACTCTTTCCCCCGCAGACTGACACTCTATGTGGTTTTCTTATTGTAATCGTTTCATTGTATTCTATTGTATTTTAGCTTAAATTTTATCATGTATTTTACTGCATAACTGTTATAGGCTGGTCAGCGCTTGCTGTTGTAAGCCGTTACTGTCAGATATTATTATTATTATTATGTATTATATAATTAGCAGCACATTTAAATTAAACTTATTGCAGCGGTTAATGTATTTGTGTTCGCTAGGTGGCACCTCCACATTTGTTTTAATGTTATTATTATTGCTTAGTTTTGAGTCCTATGTTTCACATCAGTGGATTGCGTTTGTTAAAGTACTACATTTGATTGTTGTATTTCATTACAATTCCATGATTATAGTAAATCATATAGAAATATTTGTCTTTGTAGACTACAAACCATTACTAAAAGTGACTTTCTTATATGTCAGTAAGAAAACTTAATCAAATTTATTCTTTTGCTGTGCATGCCACTCGGTTGTTATAGGGATAAATCCCATGACATTTAGGTGGCTAAAGCAGTTCGATAATAGGCTGTGTTCAGTTGTTCAGTATCGAATTGCGATGGACAGATCGATAGATGTCTTTGTGACAATATATCTGCGCTGTGCATAGCATTGGACATGTAAAAACTAACAACACTGTTATTTTTTATTAGTTTGCAATCTATACAAAATACACATTGAGCAAAGAGAAATTAGCTGTAAAGCTACTTAGCACACTCGACCAGCAGCCGCGAGGTCGTGGGTTCAAGTCCACTGGCTGCAGGCTGTTGTGTAGCAACCATCGGCCAGTTGCTCTTTGCACCCTGGGCCTAGGCTTATTGAACCCTCCATCCTCTCGGGTTCGGTAAATGAGTACCGGCTACAGCTGGGAAGGTATAAGGCAGGTACATGCGACGCTACTTGGTGCGCGCCATGTACCTGAGCGCCTCTGCGGTGGCCGTGTCTACTTGGTGCGCTACATCAAGTGCTCGACCTTTTAGTGAGTAAGTGAGAGAATTTTTGTCAGGAAACTCAATGTTTGTTGATGGGCAGAGTGTGCACTAGCAGCACCGAAGTCAGACTGTGCGAGAAAAGTGAGTGAGATTTGCCTATGAATCAGCAACATCTATTTTTGAGTTGCTTCAGGGTCTGAAGTGATAACCAATGTACATGGCGTGTCCTCTGGGGTGATTTTGGCTATTTTAGAACTGTTGATTGCCATCATCAACAAATATACTGCATGTTGCAAATATTCTTGTGTTTTGTGTTAATTTGTTGCAGAAAAATATTTGTTGGCGGTTTGAGTTGGGAAACAACAGATCGTAAGTATTTTCACATACATCTCCTCCGGCTAGAAGTGATCACTAACTTTTGGATACTTCTAAGCCTGTCACCTAAGGGGCAAATTTGTGGGTCAGAAATTTGATACAGGGCTACCATATTTAGCACAGTAACATGACAGGTTTTTAGTACTGTAATCAAACCCACACCGGACCAAAGGGATGGAAATTTTTGGATAATAGTGATCTGCACACTGCATCTGCATCTAACTATCACATTTGGTATAAAGAGTTAAAAACCCAAAATGACTGCAGTGAATTCAATCAACAGGGCTGCCTTGTGCCAAAGTTGTGGTGACATCACCTGTTACCACACTTAGTCTGTTGTACATAGAGCTACTAAACCTGACAGAAAGATTTAACTGGGACAGACAATAAATTTCAGTGGTTGCCCCCATTTGCACTGAAATGGGACCGGGGCTGGTATGTCTAGATCATTACTGCATGCAATGCAGACACAGCAGTTGACAGTAGTGCTTGATAGCCTTCACATCGATATGTCTTGTCCACTACTGCAAGTCAGTGGTGCTCACCAATTACTGGCAGATGCTATGGCATCAATTTATCGTCACTGCAAAGGCACTGTCTGTCCGCGTTAATCACATTCTTCAGTACAACCATGTCACACTGACACATTCGATGAAATGTACAAAATACACCTTCAGCTTTACTATAAGTACGATTACTAGTTCAGTCTTGTTTGTGTTTTGGTTCTAAATTTACGTATGTGACCTGTACACACGTGTGACCTGTAGTCAAGGTGACGTGTGCTAACGGTCTGATGAAGAAATGATAGTCTTGTGATTTTATGTCATGTAATGAGAACTGACAACTGTATGTTTAGTGTTGCAGTTCGTCCGCAGTAGATGCAGCGTCAGAATGTTGTGTTTGTGTTTCAGAGGACATAAAGGATTACTTTGCCAAATACGGAACTGTGTTGGAATGCAACCTGAAGACAGATCCTACCACCGGCAGATCACGTGGCTTTGCCTTTGTGTTATTTGAAAATTCATCAAGCGTTGACAAGGTCAGACATGATTTGTCACTATTTGATATTACCATAATATCTCGATTATAATGAGTAGTCATATGTAATGCACAGGTTGACTTTTGATGCTTGGTCAGTGTTAAAATTGAAGTACACGTGAATAATACGCAGGACACTTTCAGGTCTTGCCAAAAATGTTACCTCCAGTGCATGCATTAAAATTTTGTCATAAGTGAAAACTTGTAGCATAGTTAGTAAATATTATTAGGGCAGTTACACTAAGCACGAAAGAAAGTATTACTGACAGAATTGTTGTCACAAAATATTGATGTTGATATTTGCTGTGTAAAGTAGGCAGCTTTTGTCAACTAGAAAGCATCATTTCTTGATCCCTGTCGTTGCCAGGTGTTCGCTGAGCCAACTCACATACTGAACGACAGGAAAATTGATCCAAAGAAAGCTCTGGCACGCGGTGGCCGAGATCCAATAAAGAAGGTTTTCGTTGGTGGTTTGCCTCCAGAACTGCCGTTGGAAGACATAAAGGAATACTTTGGAAAGTATGGAAAGGTCAGTATAATGCAATTTGTTATGTTGTTACTTGGATGTTGTAATGCAGCTCGGCAGTATAGTTTCATAGTAGTTTGTATGTAACATCAATTTATATGGCACATTACATTTACACGTTTAAAGCCTATGACACATCTGAAAGTTTCTTGTGAAAGTCACTTGTGCAAGAAAACTTGAGCAAGTACTTGCGAAAGTTCTACACGACACACATGCAAGTTGAACAGCAAAAGTTACAGGTGAAAACTGGTGTAGCTTCATGGGTGCTACTGTTCTGTGAATGTGGATTTAACTTAACAACAACAATTATAATATTTGTTGTGACTTTAAAACTAAAATTCCAATTTCAGAGCATACGACCATGAAACTCCGGTCAATAGCGTTCCGTGTTTCTGACTGGCCAATCACAGCTCACCGTTTATGAAAGAAAACTTTCGGGATTAAATTGTATGTCTGAAAGCTGACTTTCAAAAGTAAAAACTTATGCAAGTGTGTGTGACACATCTGAAAGTTTTCTTTCTTTCGAAAGAAAACTAGCAGATGTGTTATAGGCTTAAGTGCTGGATGTGTTAATAACCCGAGAAGCTGGTCACTATTGGTGGCATGTTATTGGGTACACTCTCGACTGTTTAGTTTGGAAATGATGTCATTGGCCTTTAACTCAAGACATGTCTTGCTGTATCTGTTGTGTAGATTGTCGAGGTGGAGCAGCCGTTTGATCGTGTGAAGAACCAGCGGAGAGCGTTCATTTTCATCACGTATGAGTCGGAGGACGTTGTTGAGCAGGTTGTTGCCAGTCCCAAGCAGATTGTTGGCGGACGGGAGGTACGATCCTTGATCCTGTCGTTTGCAATAAAAAAAAATTGCCAACTGACATACACTGTGTCTAAAACACACACCAAATTTGAAATGGTATAGCTCAAAATGTGATATTTGGCAGAAATATTCGAAAAGAATAGAGTTTGCATGCTTCAGTTGTCATGCAGGTTTGCTTGTTATTAACTTCTCATCTTTCAAACCGGACACCGAAAACACCTTTTGCAAATTTCAACACTGTATCAACAAAACGCACCAACTATGACGAGGTGCACTTTTTTAAAGACCTAAGCTCATAATATTTATTTATCATCCTAAATTGCATCAGCGGAAGTGATGACTATTACGTGTCACACTGCCTGTCAACAGAAGAAACATGCATACGTCTTTAAATTTTTCGGTATGCAGTTTGAGAGATGATAACGTGATAACAAGCAAACCTACATCAAAACTGAGTCATACAAACTCTTATTCTAGAGTCTTCTGAATATTTCTGCCAAATGTCGTCTAAATTGATCCTTATAATTTTGAGCTATACCGTTTCAAAGTTGGTGCATCTTTTGAGACGCACTGTATGTAGAGTTTTTGTAGAGATTTTTGTAATGTTAGATTTCTTTCAAGAGGTCCTGCTTTTTCAGCGGACATTTTCTGCAGATTTCGTCTCGTCTCTTTGAAGCATTTGAAGCAAGAGATTGATTTGGTGTAACGAGTGTACGTATAACATTCATTGGCTACGTCATTGGACGGTGACGGATGGCACCGTCTGGTGCTCATTGCCGTCGTGACGTCCGTGTTATGGGTTTGTTGTAGCCGGCAATCATCCCACTCATATGAAATAGTAACTGAGTGTTGTGGCACATTGGACGCCGGTAGTCGTCTGGATGATCGAAGAAAGGTTACCACTACTGGTCATGTGAAACACCGTTTGTTAACGTTTTGAGAACAGCAGTCAGTCTACTTCTCGCAGAGTTGCTTGAGCCATTTTCAACGAGCTTTGTTGATGGAATTGTTTTGTTACAATTGCAGCAGATTCATTTCCTGTTGATTGTAGTTTTGTGAATTGTGTAGAACTTGTGTGATCAATGTCGCCTCATTCTCTGCCACTGCTGGCTGTTAGCTGTCTGTCAGTTTGTGATAGGTTGACGTACGAAAGGCGACGCCGAAAGTGGAGCCAGACCCTAGTGGGCGTGGTCGTGGCGGCTTCAATAACCTGCGTGGTGGACCTGGTCGCGGCCGAGGTGAGTAACATCTGTTGCTGATCGCTGATACTTCAATGCTGACCTGACAGAGTTGTGTTGAGTACCAGTGACCTTTTAACTTTGAGCTGCAAGTTAGTTTTAACCACCGCATAGGGAAAGCTGTTAAAACAACTCCCGTCGTTAATGGTAAGCTACCAAGTTACCACGGATGTATATAAATATTCTTCTAGATTACTGGCATATGCCATAATGGTGAAAAAGGAAGCTATCAAACAATGAAAAAGCTGCCGGCCAGTGTACTTTATATCTTCTTAATTTTATTACCAATTTTTCTGTTGTTTTTTGCTGCTTTGTTTCTGCTTCAATATGAAGATGAAAAGTAAAGTTAACGTAACGTAATCTATAGATCGTGCAATGGCATTATGTATGGTCTTCTGAGTGTAGCTACTGATCATTAAGTCTGACTGGTAATATAATGGTAGAGCGGTAGGTACTGGGTGGGTAAAGGTAAGTTTAGGGGAAAAATGCATGCATGTGTAAAATGAGCATTCCAACTTCATGGCAAGTACTTGGGCGGCGTTTTTGTGGAGTAGGAGATCTGTTTTAGCTGCCGCTGCAAAGCATTGTGCCTTGATGACCAATTGTGACAAAGCATCAGTCAGCAAATCACGGCTTCACGCTCTGCGTTTGTCAGTTATAATGGTTGGTGGCTTAGTAAACCTGTCGAAGGCATCATTGTTGGTGGCCAGAGCAGACCGTGTGTTAAACAACATATTGCTTGTGATAGCGGGATATACAAGGATCTTTGGGTAATCAAGCTCAGCGGTCTCTGTTGTCCAAGTATATGTTTCTCCCACTGTTTGTGATGTGATGTTGCCATTCATTACTTTTTCTCTTTGTGTGTGTTTCTCTCAGATGAAATGAAGAATGTTTGTGTTTGTGTGGATGCATGTGAGGCTGATGCAGCTAACTGTGACATAAATAGCAGTGTAGTATTACAGTTGTAAGACACAGATTATTTTTTAACTGTGTCCTTGGCTGGTTGATTGGGTGACTAACTTGACTTAGCCTTTCGCTGAGCGAAACCTTAAGCTCAACGCTAAAGTCCAGACTTAGACCAAAGTTCAACACCGTAAATTTGGCCTAAATCTTTCGCTCAGCGAAATCACTTTACTTTTTGACTTACGTCTGTACTTAGACCGAACTTTAGCTCAGCGATTGGCTCAGTGAAAGTCTAAGTCAAAAGTTAGAAGTCGCCCAGTGTCTTGTTAATAATCGGCAGTGCCATCGGCAAAGCAGTGTTTTGACGTACCATTTTTTTGATGGATATTTTAAAAGATTTCTGTACTGATTGTTGGTTATTTGATTCATTTTTATCCATGTTAAAAGCTTTGTGCAATTAATAACTAATAAGATACTCGATAGATGGCAGGAAGGAAGGGAGAGCATGGTGCCACCCATGGTGTTATTGTTGTATGTATGTGTGTTGCTAGGTGGTTATGGTGGTCCAGAAGGTTGGCCAGCAATGCCGCCTGGCTATCCTCCACCACCAGGCTATGACTATTATGGTGGCTACTATTGTCCGCCGTATGGAGCTTACCCTCCCGGCTATGACTACTCGGCCTACTACGACTACTCAGCGTATTACAACCAGCAGCCACCAGCCGACTGGAGCAGTTACGCTGCCGCAGCTGCCAGCTATGCACCTCCATACACCGGTCTGTCGGCTGTCTCCTCTGTGTACAGATATTGATCGTTTAACACTTTACTCACCCATTAGTATGGTTGGTTAAAAATGGACTTGTAGGAATGTGCTATTTGTTTGTTATCTGTATGCAAAAACAGCTGTCTGGCTATGCACAGTTATCTATCACACACCTGGTGACAGTAGATTTGAATAGTCAACCAGTATCAATGAATCTAGAGCATTCCGATCCGATTCAATTTTATGAAAAGGATCAATGTTTTATTCCGTTTGATTCAACACGTCACTGTTGTATAGGCTGTCAGTGCTTACTGTGTTGTCAAATGTCTACTCTACTCCGTCATCATGAGAATCAGCCTTACAGCTTCACAAAGATTAGTTGCACTGAACTGTCTGCAACATATTGGCACTCTATTGGCGTTGGACCAGGCAGATGCAGCGGCCGGATTGAATGGCCGATTTCTTTCCTGACTGTGGTCATTTGATAACACCGTATAGTATAAGCAAGCATTGTGTATAATGTAACAGCGTAGAATTAACTTAGTAAAATTTCCAGTTTGACAAAGCATGTCTTGCCTGTGTCCATTAAACTGACTAGTTAATGCAGTATGCACCAAAGTCCACAAATAGGTGGTAACAAGAGTTAGTGTGCTGTTTGTGCAGGGTACGACTATAGCAGCTGGTATGGCACGGACCAGTCCAGTAAGTGATGCTTGATATGCAGTTTGAATCACTCACTGATACATGTAGTTTATTGACGACAAGTACGTGTTGAGTGGGTTAGCCTGATGAAAATTAGCAAAAGTTTTTGTTTCTCATTTTGTGCTGTCAGAATTCTTTCAAGTCGTCTTACAGTGACTGACTGGTATGATGCGTGCCTACATTACATGATGGTACTATAAGAATCCAATACCATTTTAATTTTATTCTGAACAGAACTAGGTCAGGTCGAGAACTTTTTGATCGCCCCTCGTAACAGTGTAATGTCATGTTTAGGTGTATTGCAGCCCACCCAGAACGCTTTTGTCGCTGCCCTTGCCTTGCCTTATCTTATCCTTCTACAGATTGATTCTTTTTCATTTTTACAAACTCAAATGTGGCACAGTACAAACTCAGTGGCCATATGCTTCACGGCACTAAACATGGTTTGTTTATTTGACTGATGATGTTTGTCAAGGTTCACAAGCGTCTCAAGCTGGTAAAGCCAAGCGTGGATCAGGAGTAACTCCATATCATCCATACAGTCGCTAGTGTCAACGGCTGCTCACTTCAACCATTCTCTGACTGTTTAGAATCGTTGTTTCTCTGTCAAAGACGCAGGCAGTCTGCCAACAGTTGTTTTATTGGAAATCTGTCCGACAGCTTTACTGTACTGCTGATAAAACAGTCTGATTGATCGTGATTTACCTTCGTTTAGCAGTAGTTAGGACGTTATTGTCTGACATTGCTGGTGGGTCTTGATTGATGCGAGTGATGGTTCTTGTGTCCTGTGAAGCAGTCTGAACTGTGCTGATGGACATTTCTTACACGGTTGATTGTCACCAGCATCACCATGCACAGTAGAGTGTGTGTTGTCAGTAGATAAACAGGCAGCTGTGAGTGGAGAGTGAGTGGGGCAAGAAGGGTTATGGAGTTATGGACAGCGCCGTGAATGAAGTCTCGTAGCATCATTAGGTCGACCTAATAAAGCAAGTCTCAATGTCTGTTTGTCCTTACATCCGCAATGTGTTATGTAGACAGAAGTGGTTGAGTGATGCTGTATGACCCGATCCAAGGACAAGGTTACAGAGGTCGGAATGTTGCGAAAATGGCTGATTTCTAAGTCTTTTATGCCGGCATGCATGTAATCTAAAGACTAATGGTGAATTATGATACTCCGATACAATATCTAAATTTTAACTGGACAGATGTTTGATATTGTTCCTTGTTTGGCATCACGTGACCGTCAAACTTGTGGTGTTCCACCTTCAGCAAACGAATTTTGTCTCTTACGAGGAGTCGACCAGCAGTCCAGTATGGGCGCTTATTTTTTAGTTGTAGTTTGAAAGATTACAGACACAACTGCAAACACAGAGGCCTGTGTTAGCCAGCAAGGCAGCTGGAAACCGGGTAATCAAGGCAACAGGGCTTAACCCCGTCCCATTGCTCCCACCCCAGACTACCTGCACGCTGCCTGTAATGGTGCCGTCATCTTGAATATGTTAGTGCTGCAAGAGTGAATCTTGTCATAATTTGGCTGCCTCATGTCAGTCATGCGACACTAGGAACAGTATTGAGCAACGAGTAACTAAATGATGAGGAGCAGTCGATCAATCAATTTTTAGGTGGCCTCTAAGTAGCGGAACTACTGCTAGGTCCACCGGAGTCAGTTGATGTCCAGCAAGTAGTCAGGAGAAGACTTACTGAACAGGTGTGTCTTGAGGAGACGACGAAATGTGGTCAATGATTCTGCTGATGTCACGTCTTCCTGGAGGTCATTCCATGTCTGTGGGCCGGGACCGCGACCAGAAAAGCTCGGCTACCAACAGTCGACAGTCTGCTAATAGGCACTACCAGGCGATTGGTGATGACAGAATGCTTTGATTGATTGATTGAGCAGGGTTTAACGTCTCCACCAACACAGCCTAGGTTATCTGGGAGATGGTTTTACAGGTCAAAAAACCCAACCAACAGAAGGCAGTGATCGTCGACTGGGTAGGTACAGTATACTGCTAAGTCGGACGTGTACACAATCAATCATATTTATCACCATGCATTGAACAAGACGATAAAGCAAAGAAGTAAGCCAACAACAGCTCATCATAATCATAGTATCAAAGATAGCTTTTGTCAGAAGACACTGCTTCTCCTAGTCCTGACTGTTTACAGTAGTGGAGAAATTTGTGACATATATGCTGAAAAGCCTGGAGAGGAGAATTTTGGCCTAGAAAATCCTTGCAGTTATATTTTATATGAAACCTGTTATATACACTATGACAGATGGCTATTTTATAACAGCATGCAGCACAGGCAGTCTACTGGAGTGTGTGAAACTTATTTCAGTATAATTATATTTCGAAGTTTTTGCACTTGTAATAGGCCTGAATTTTCTATGACTTTTCAAGTTTTTGAATTTAAACGACCAAACCTTCTGTTATCAATATCATGTCTGCTGTACAGAGTATGTAACAGCAAATGAACGGAGGTTTTCACATACAAGATGATACGAACAATCACTGTGTCATGGTCAATAGTACATGTGCTCTAATCACTGATCAAACTGGCTAACAACATAGAGACTCAACTTCCAATTACTGAAGGAGGACAAATTGGTTATCTAATGAGCCCTGAGCATCAGAGTGCCTGGATGGCAAACACTACAAATGACTGGTTCACCTGGTCTGGCACAGAATGCTTTATAGCTGTACCCATATGACAACAGTGGGCGTCAAAGGGTTAAAGGCCTAGAACAATAATAATCCCTAGTAGAACAAGACACAGACGTATGACTCGTGTAACATGTGCTAACTAGTGTGATAACAGTTGAGTATGAGTTGCCTGCGGAAATCATCACACAGTTGAGAAACTTATACATTCATTCAATAGCCTACTAATATAACAACCTAGCGAACTTGGTTGACCTATGACTCATCATGTACATTGACGACAAGAGCAAGAGAAATATATAAATCGCCCAGCCTATATGAAACACGTGCAAGTGCTAGTGCTTGTCAGTCGTGAGCACTATGTGTGAGTTGAGCAGGGATTGACGTTCTCCTCGACATGTTGGTCATCTTTGAGACAATCTTCCCAGCCAATCTCTTGACTGGTGCAAAACACACAAAACTAAACATAACACAAACACAAAAACCTAAGCAACCATGCAAGAAAGCTACTAAAATATGCACAAATGAAACTAAAACGTGGTTTAGGGTTTTTAATGCCATCTAGCCAGGATTGGATTGGATTGTGCAGTGTTTTACGTACCCTCCAACACAGTATAGGTTATATGGAGTGACTAGGGGATGGCTCCCACATCTAGCCAGGAAATGGATTGGTCCTTTCTACAGATCCGGGGCCCGCACTGTACGACCAATACTGGAATTCATGCTTGGAAAAATCAATGCTGTTTTTCATTATTTACCCGCGCGACGCTATGCTAGCGCGGGTAATAGTGATCGCAACGTGTCCGTCCGTCTGTCTGTCCGTCACGCGCCGGTATTGTGTCAAAACGAAGAAAGCTAG
>Ga0056114_1001317_pt1 | contig 11083 bp, 7 predicted proteins | sample WorMetHERISLAND1_FD_77005 | JGI IMG/M metagenome (GOLD analysis project Ga0056114, IMG submission 77005) | Marine gutless worms symbiont microbial communities from Max Planck institute for Marine Microbiology, Germany - Olavius loisae HERON... ...
GTCATATCCTTCTATTCTGTTTTAGTTCATAACCTTGTGGTCCTTGCAGTTTTTACTTAGTCCACGTTAAAAATTTCTATGTAATGTAATGTAATTGGCTCGACGTCGCTGACCGGATCCGACTCAGACTGTGCGTCCAGGTGTTCAAATGTCAGTACAGCATGGCTCCTTGATACCTGGCCGAGCTCTGCCGACCTGTCTCCAACATCGACAAACAATAACAATATAACATCTATACGATCTGCCCTCCGTGGCCACTGGCCAACTTGACGTTCCACGAGTTAGACTGTCGACATACGGAGGACGTGCGTTCTGTCATGCTGGACCGTCTGCTTGGAACGCTCTTCCTGTCTGTCTCAGGAACAGTGCACTGTCCGTCTAACTTTACGCACCAGCTCAAAAACATTTCTACTTCTCGTCCTACTAGCACGCCGAGCGCGTTCAAGGTTTTTTTTTTTACAGTCAACGGGCTATAAATTTCCTACTTACTTACATTCCAGACACAGAATGTATAGTCGCTGTTTCGTTAATTTACTTTCAAGGCATTTTGTCCAAGACAAAAATGTTGCTGCAGTATGTCGGCTGTGTTGTCAGTCATGATCATTAATGTTGATCGTTGAAACATTTTGTAGGTCGCTGTCGAATGGCGCTCGGGATGCAGACGGGAGAAATTCCTGATTCGGCGTTATCTGCCAGCACATCACTGCACAATCACGGACCCACCAATGCCAGGTAGCAATACCGCGTCCGTACCGTACTCAATTATGTAGATTTTCTCATTCCTTATATTGACATTTTCAGAGTGCAATGTTAGGCGACACTTAGTACGAAAGACGAAATATCTCTCGCGCGATATACCGCCTCTGAGCGCATTATTCCTCCCTCCTATCAGTAATAACCCCGCAGGCGCCTGCTGAGAACTGCATCTGCTATAGGCATCATAGTGCGCTCGTATGATCGACGTAAGGATGTGTGACGTTTCTGACGCCACGCTGGCGAACTACAAGAATATAAAACAACTTGGTGCACGGCCAGATGACCGCTGCGACATGTGGTCCTCCCGGATAATTTCAGATTATATACTCACTCAGTTCCACATTAATGTTTACATTTATTTACTTACAGCAGGTTCTTTCCGAATCTGACCCTAACAGTTATTCGGTCATTAAACATGCGAGAGTCCACGTTACTCGTGTCCTGCATTTCTACGGCATTCCGATTTTGAGTAAATCGCAGCCTCGCAGGCATGGGACCGACGGACGGACGGCGTGCTACATTTCATCTGTCCGATACAAGTGTACTTTGGCCGCTAGGCGGCGCAGCAAGAATGCACGCAAGCTGCTGGTGCTTCGCGCTATGCGAAGACAGCGGCGTGCAATGTATGTTATTTTCGCGATATGTGAAAGCTAATTGCACAAAACTTTGGCGCCCTCTAGCTGAAAATTTTATCTACAACCTCCAATTTTTGGCAGTCATGCAATAGAATACATCGGCATGCCAAGCAAAACAGTGACGCTCCATTGTCGAGCAATTTGCAAAAAGATTTTCAAAAAACAGACAAATATAGAAAACATACGTAAATCAAGTCCTGTGATATATACAGTGCAGTTATAGCCTTATCACGGAGGCCTTTGTCTCGTATTCCATGTAAATTTATGTGAACGAATCTGCGGTTGTCTATCGAATGTGGATAACAAAATGCAGACCCAACCCAACGACGACAAAAAGCTAACATAGACTCAATATAGACGTGGGTTTCACACAGCAGACGAGTGACCGAAGATAGACACCGCGGAAATTGGCCTTCGTCGTGTTTGCGAACGGATCTGATGCTCCGTCTCCGACCATGGCGGTCCCACAGCGTCGAATTACAGACAGGCGGAAGGAGGAAGACGGACGGACAGACAGACATATAGACAGGAAGTGAGACGAAGACGGCTGTAGCGTGTCTTTGAGACGGTCCCCCGGCCAGAGACACGTGCCACGCAATCGATCACGCAGTAAGTAAGTTATCTTTCAATATTCCGCGGTCGCCGCACCCCTCCCCGTTATGTTCCGTGGAACCGGAAACGCGTCACATGTGACGTCATCGTGGAGATGTCACGTGATAACGCGAGTTGTTGCAATCTGCGAGCAGTGACCGATAGCGCCCCACTGTTGGGCGACTCTGGCCAGTGTCACGCCCGTATTACGACAGGCCTGTCTGTCGCCTGGGAATTATCCCTGCCTTACCATTGCAGTGAGTCAACAGATGGATTCAAACTGCGACATGTTTACTGTTGCTAGGTAACAGATCCGCTGCGTTTTTCTGTCATTCACTCTACTTGTATATCTGCTTTATCCTGAGTCTATGAAAATCATTCAACAACAAAATTCCGGCACAAGTCATGCTGATTGTTGGGTTCGTTGTGAATTACGAGTAGCAGGTGTTCCCCATTTGCCCATCACATGTGCTGTTGCAAGAATTCAGTCAATCAAATCAATCAAAATATTTTTAGGTGGCTTAAATATAGCGGAACTACTGCTGGGTCCACCGGAGACAGTCAGTTGATGTCCAGCATGTAGTCGGGAAAAGACTTCCTGAACAGTGTTTCTTGCGCAAGCGACGAAATGTGGTCAATGATTCTGCTGATGTCACGTCTTCCGGGAGGTCATTCCAGGTCTGCGGGCCGGTGACCGGAAAAGCTCGGCTACCAACAGTCGACAGTCTGCTGATAGGCAGATAACCATAACCTGTTGACGTGGGTCGTAAATATTTAAAAGTAAATTTGCTAATCTGTGACATATTTGGCGACGGCGTGAATGAGTGAAAGAAGAGATGTATTCACGTTCAGCTGCCGGAGAACGTTAACCGTTTAACGCCCACTGTTGCCATAAGGGTACAGCTATAAAGCATTCTGTGCCAGACCGGGTTAAGCCGTCATTTGTAATTTTTGACATCCGGGCACTCTGACGCTCAGTCCTGACCGTCAAAGTGTCCGGATGTCAAAAATTACAAATGACGGCTTAACCCGGTCTGGCACAGAATGCTTTATAGCTGTACCCTATCTACCGAACACGTCGTTTTTTCGTTTTTTTGGTATGTTACGTGTCCTTGTAGTTTTTGGACTAAACGCCACGTTAATCTTTTCGTTAATAATAATAATAATAATAATAATAACCCTTATGGCAACAGTGGGCGTTAAAGGGTCAATGGCGCTGAACGGTCTACGCTGCTGCTGCTGCTGCTGCTGCCTGCGTCTTGTAATCAGCTTAGTGACTGTTTGTCGCCGCCAGCTATCATCCACACGTGAAACTCAATTGCACTGGCCTACTGGCCCTGCAGGCCTTCCGTTGCGTAAGAATGTCGATATAGCCGCTGCCTATGCATGCTTGAGAAATATAACCTACGTCCGAATCACTGTACTGCGATAGTCGTGACAGAGGCTCAGCATCTATCCGGTGTGATGGAGCAGATTAGCCTGATACAATGTACCACTATTTCTACATGATCTGATAAACACAGAGCCAGTTTTAAAAGCATCTTGAAACACATCTGTACACTTGCACCTCTGACCCGTAGATTTTTTATTACATTTTGTACTCTGCTGGTCTTTTTTATAATGTAAACTTAAACCTTTTGGCGACCGATGCACTCCAGTGCAGAGTGTCGTCTTACTAGACCAATTCCGTCCGTCCATCTGTCTGTCTGCCTGTCAGTGACAAGTCGGAGCACTGCGAAAACGGTGAGAGATAGGCTATGATGAGCCTATAGGAAATCATCACCGGGTTACTCAAGGGACCCATCTTCAACCCCCTACGACCACCTCTTCCCCAAACTGGGGACTTACAACCCACAGTCAAAACTTGCATCGCAAATTGAGGCCAAACGGTGTCAGATACAACGATGGTTTGTATTGACAGCCTATGTGAACATACGGTCACCTCCGCCCTGCCCAACAGTACAATCATCGACCCCAAGGGTCACCTTTTCCTCAAAAATGGGTAGTCAAAAAATTAAATTCAAAACTGCTGCAAAATCGTAACAGATATCTAGGTGCTTTGTATGAACTCACTGACACCACCAATGCCCCTTACGGGCATTCCTTCCCCAAATTTTTGGGAAATTAACAACGTGAGTACAAAGCTACAGGTACTCCTCTTAGCGGAGGTTGATGTCTGGGGCACTTGTCATTGATCGCGTCTGGCCGGAGGGCATTTGACCAGGGCCAGGTGTCCGGGGCGGTTGTTGTCCGGAGGGCGTTTGTCCTGACGCCATATCTGACGGACGATGAGAACCCTATTAGTCGAAGTCCCTGAACGAGATGGAACTGTCGTTAAGGTACCGTCACTTCAATTGGATCTCCTCTGTTATGAATGCTGTCTGCGTTTGACACGATCGACCACGTTTCTCACGACATACTATAGAAATGTCCTTCAGTCCCAGCAGAGTGCCGATATGCACACACCTTCACAACAGCAGTTCAGCTGCTGATGATGCAGTATTTTCAACCGTTTTCGAGATATTCTGCCCCCAACATCCGCGCGCGCACGCAGTAATTTTTAGCGCGCGACAGCATGCTTAGCGCGCTACATGCTATCGCCCGTCCGTCTGTCACTCTGTTTGTCACACGGGTGGATCAGACGAAAACGGTTGAAGATAGGATCATGAACTTTTCCGTATTGTGATCCTATCTTCAACCGTTTTCGACTGTTCTACGCAATGTATTGCATCTGACAAAAATAACAGAAGTGATTGGTGTGTCGTGTGTGGAATGACAATGTTAGTAGGCTACGTAGCACTGGGCAACCATTTCAGTTCTACCTCGACGACGTTGAGGGACGTCGAATGCCAACACGTGCCGAGTCGCCCATTAATTGAACTGCAACTTGACGACTGGTCGGGAATTAGCCTGATTAATGTCTGCTGAGCGAGCGGGCACCCGCCCGCCAGTGTTCCGTGACCGGCCGGTGCTCACTTAGACCTGTCGAGACGACTTGTCGGCTGCGATAAATTCTACTACAGTCGTCGCCCGCCCTCGGTGCCCGATTTAACGACACCGAAAGCCGAGTCGGAGCGGAAAGGAATTCGTCGTCTTAAGATGGTGTTATTGCCGTTAATTTCGGTCGCGACCGGCAAAGATTGTGGCAGCTAGGAGACGGTGCCACGGTCGCCGCCTTCTCTGCAATCACAGATTCACCGCCGTCCGTCCATACGTCCGTCCGACCGGCGACCTAACGCCATGTCAACGTGTTGGCCAGTTACGTGCGTCGCGGTGCAGTTCTCGGCTACAGAGCGGCTGACACATCAGCGCAGAGACTGCCATGAATGATGACTTATCGTCAGCCTGCACGACACTCGGCAATTCACCGACCTGGACTCGCCCGGCTTGTTAACAACATTGAGATGAATGAGCTAACCAGTCTCTCTCATTACTGCGGAGAACAAAATCAAAGTGAACAAACATGGCTTGTTTCTTTATAAAGTCGACTAAAATTGTGCAGACATTTCGGGTTACTGAGCTTCATTAATTTTTAAACTCCCAGAAGCCGTCGGTCACGGTCCGTCGGCCTCAGTTAATGGCTGAATCTCGGCAATCTTCTCCTTCGACAGGCCTCTTTCATGCCTACGTGTCTTTTATTTATCTTTTGATTTTCGTCGATTTTCGCCACAATCAACCTCAACATCATCCCAGTCCTTAACTTCTTCTTCATCATTGCCAGACGGCGCCTCAGTTCTCCAGCTGTCTGGAGCAACAGTAAGTAGATCACAAAGGGGGAAACAAAATGGACACAACAGCAGAACTCAACTGCTGCACAATAACCCTACACATGGTGGTCAAAAATAACATACTCAGTTTCCTGACACTCGCGTAGAATGTTAATTTTGTTATTTAAATGTTGATCAACGTGTTTTTTTCTGTGCAGAATTCGGAGCGAGACAAACGGTGGCGCTTGGTGTCCGGCGGACGAAGTGTCCAAGGACAACATGGAGTACCTGGAGATCGACCTCGGTACTCTCAAGGTCGTGACCCTCATTGAGACTCAAGGTCGCTTTGGACAAGGACAGGTGAGTGAACAGTTTGAACACAATCATCTGATTCATTTAACCCTTTAAAGCCTACTGTTGCCATATGGTACAGCTATAAAGCATCCTGTGCCAGACCGGGTTAAGCCGTCATTTGTAATTTTTGACATCCGGGCACTCTGACGCTCAGTCCTGCACACAGGCGAAGTCCTGCTATCTTGTAGACTTTCACAATTCACAGTCGTTCGGCGCAACATCAGTTAGCGTCTCTTTCTTTAAACATTTGATAGAAAACATTAACATTATTATTGATAAACCATTTTATAAAAAATGTAATGTTTCTATTTCAAATCGACTTTATATCTGCTAATTTCCTCAGTTCCATGACACTGACTATAGCAAGTCTGACACGTTTGCAATAATCGACGTGTTCTTGGTTATTTCACATTTGGTTCCAGTGCATAATTTATTACATACAGTCTCCAGCGTCGTAGGCCTACTGAGATGAATAGAGCTGATCTGGCTCCATCGGAGCAGGTGCACTAATAAATTATCGATGTGTGCGGAGCGCAGCTGCAGCAGCTATAGAATAATGGCTCGCCTTTCATTGGCCGTGATGAACACGTGTGTCGCCGCATCATCTGCGTGTTTTAGTGATCCTAAACACCGCGGAACGCTCGTTCCACCGCGCTCTGTTCTGTCGTGGGCATGCGATATTTTACGTCTCTCTCTCACTCACTCTCTCTGTCTGTCTCCAGATGTTGGGGTCATTTTCTTCCTATCACACGCACAACCGCTAAGACTGAATCAGCCTAATGAATCAGTCTAATTCCGACGCTTCCGAGGCGGCGAGGCAAGGACTCGGACTATGGAACAGTCTTCCATCGCACCTGAAAGAGCTGGCGGACTTATCGTACAATAATTTCCGGCGGTCGCTAAAGACATTTTTGTTTCGATAGTGGGGCCACGGCGCAGTGTTAACTATTTTAATTGCGCCGTTTAGAAATAAACTTACTAACTTACTTACTTTACTAGCGTATGCTGCGACAAGAGGAAAAAGACGCGGGAATGAACAAAACAGGCTATTGATTGGTCACAGTCATAGCGAGTTAATCGCCGCGTTTCAGACTCATCAGTCACCACGCCTCGATTTAGAGCTTTCTTTTAAGTTTCAAAAACGTCTACGACTATAGAAATTAGACATCGTGTTCTCACGGCACATGGAGATGTCGTCTTTTATCTAACAGTCAAACTGACATTGGTTTCTCAGGTGCTGAATTTCTGTTTTTAGACTCGGCCGAGAAACTTGCTTATTGTTAGATGTAAGATGTTATGCAACTGTTTAAATGACTATAAATTAGGCGATGATGCATATGGGTGTCGTGTAGCGAAGATAAAACGTGGATTCGTACATAGATATGAGTTGCCTTTATTTCTCCATATATTCCTTTAACTGTGTATTTTCAGACATTCACCAAAACTGTAAATGGCGCAGCTCGCTCTATGGGCGTTCATCATTAAGCCACGAAGACAGGAACATGATATTGTAGTGGGACGATACGATACGATAGTAGAGTTTAACATGGACTCAAAAGCAGAGTGTAATCAGCTTAATCTAGCACACGTAGCCAGAAAAATATAAAAAAGAAGAAACTAAAACAAACAAACGCCACTGCCCACTTACAAATGTAGTTCAGTACAGGTTCAAGATCCGTGAAGGCAGTCCAGAAGGAAATATTCCATTATAGGCCTACACATTACGAAAATCCCCGGCGACCAGGTAAGTGGGATTTAGTCAAGGCATATGGAATGTACTGCAGTAGCGGTGTATTTATGCGAGTTATCGATATAAGTGCGATGACCCGAAGCGATTAAGTAACAATGGCACTTGCATGACTGCTGGCATTGTGGCGGCGACGAACTCGCTCTGCAGGTGCGTCCGTCCAGTGCCGTGAAGTGACGTCGTTGTGCATGCATTAGCGAATTGATTTGTCAACTAGCTGATGACCAGGGGACTATAAGTCTGTGACATACAGTGTATGTCAAACCTTTTTATCCCATATGGTTTTCCAATATTTCCCAACGGTTGAAAATTTTTTTACACACACAATGTATTTGTACGTCATGTCTGTAGTAGATGACATCTGTAAATTGGACGAAGTTCTGCCATAATAGGCGGACCACTCAGTAAATTTTAACATTTCACTCCACATCATGAACTGTGGATGAGTGGCGGTTTGGCCACTAAATGTACTCGACCTCAACCTACCTGACTATCATGTGTGACACGCAATGCTTCAAGCATCTCACACACTGTATCATGCTACTTCACCGTAGGCTCAAAAGAGCACTGCAGCAAATCTGAGATGAATTTACGAGGCTGGAGGCAAAAAACGACGATCAACAAAGTTGCTAATGACTTTCACAAACACACAAACGCCTGCAGTGGATGCTGCACTAAATGCAAGCACCAGTATATAGTAAATTCGTATTAAATCCATTACATGATACACATACAGCAGGACAAAGTAAGTTTATCATTTATTTGTCGCGATTCTTCCGTGTGCACGTCAGCACATCTTCCGTACATTACATCTCCCCAAAACACTGCATTTCCAGTTGGTCACATAATCCGGCGGATAATACAGCCACTTGCAAGCAGCTGCCGTGGCAATAGCTCGCATTAGTGGCCGGGTGGCGTGATGTACGACGTCCTCCGTGCGGCGGCTGGGACTGACCCGGCCGGCGCGTAGGGCCGGGTCGGGCCGGGGCGCCGTGGCCTCGCATACCAACTGAATTAATGATGACGACGACGCCAATTGCGCACCGACTTAGCTGTCGACGCGCCAACATTCATTACTGTAAATTACGGCCGGATCTGTTACAAAATGCAACATTGGTAAGCAAGGTCATATAAAGTAAGCTTAATGTGTTAATGGTGCTTTTCAATGGTGATTTCCTCTCGGTTGTTTGCTGTAACATTGTCGCTATCTTGTACCGTTTTCTAGACACAGTGACTTCCCTAGAGTCGCCGTATTCTATGCTCCACCTCCACCTGCATGTAACGCCTCCATTAGTGTTGACAGCGTGAGACAATTAGAAAGACAATGAACAGCGTGTGACGTCGTCGGAATTGCTAGATCAACAACGTCGCACGTTGCATTCATGACTCATTCGTCAGTGCAACGCGCCATAAAAGTACTGCACACTGAGTCAACGCGGATGTTACGCGCGATCGACGGATTTGCGCTATCGACCGATCGCGCAACTGATGCCCTCTTCGTTCCAGACTCGACTACTGCAACTATATATTAGCGGACATACCGAGCAGCATGTTGCAGCGAATTACAAATGTGCCCGGTGGCTGTCATGTGTTTATCTTCCTCGCTGTCTGTATCAGCGACAGTGGATACTAACAAGTATCCGGATTCTGATATACATGGTCTGTGCACTGATGCATTTTACATCTATGTCCGATGGCTTTCCTGGCGCATTTGTCATTAGCCTTGTTTAAAAACATTCAAGACTCATGTTTTAAATGTTATTTTAAATGCCCTGACTCCAGTCCTGACTGTGTGGTGTACCGCTGTTTTTGTCGATGATTTTGTAACTGGCAAACAGCAGATGTTATGACGACGACGGCGAAGGCTCGAAGTCTTGATAAATTCGGACTTCGGTAATTGCAGCCCCTGCATGCCAATGCCTGGTACTGAAATTCGACCTACTGGGCGAAGACTGGTCTCAACTCTCAACCACCGAGGCCTGCAGTACAACCGACATTAATAATATGCCTGAAGTAAATAATGTAAGTAAGTACGATGTTTGCTCACAGAAGTCAAGAACAAAAGGCTGCGTTGAAATTGCAACAAATGACGTCGATGTGTTCCTGCCCGCCTCATAAAGTCATTCCTCGCGTCCATGTTCCCCCACCCACCTGTATCCTCCACCCATCTGTCTTGTCTTGTTCTAGTTCTTTGTTCATCTGCACCACCGTTTTATCGCATTATCGACCACCGAGAGGACGGACGGAACCAAGTCAGAACTCAGCGACGATGACAGAGCACACCGGTCACGCGGGATTCGTCTGCAGGTGACGCGAAAATGGCCCTGGCCCGGACAATAATGGACCCGTTGCGTCCGAGCCTGTGATTAGCCGCAGCGCACCCGCAGCATGATCGATCTCTGAACATGGTGTGCGGAGCTCGGTGTAAGTTTGGTCCGCGAGATACGGTCAGCTAGACAGATAGCTGTTACCCCGCTCAGCAGAGCTGACGTGCGGTAAAAATGAATGTTTCTGTCCAACGGTGAAATTTGAACTGAAATACCGAAGAAAGGAGATCTAAGACGAAAAGAATTGCTCGATTTTAAGCATTTATATTTAACAGCAATTTCACAAACCGCCGATGTTCACTACCGTCATCTGCAGTCTGACGGTCATCCATACCGGTTTACTTCGCTGATCGCAGCGGATCTGGATCCGCGTTTGTCCATAGTCCGGACACCACGAAGGGCGAACCAGGAGGACATGCACTGCACGCAACAGACACTATAGAACCGGTTTCACACGCATGCAGGTGCGTGTATGATGTATCGATCTGTCTCCCTGTCTCTATACAGTACAGTAATGAGAAATAATGGCTGTGCTGTTAGTATTGTATTCAGACTATTCCGGCCTTTGGCGCCGATGTCATTAACGACCACACGTCTATTCTATTTGTGTATTTGTGCAATTATTCACGCCGTGCCCGTATTCGGAATATCGTAACATTGTCTTGCGCGAGGTGCGACCGTACGTTCCCTTCCGACCTAACGTACGCGTACGGTAAAAATACAATTAGATTTTGTGGAATTATCGGCATTTCTTGTGCGTAACAGAAGAACTAGAACTTGAACAATTCTCCTAGTCGTTTTTACCGCGCGATGCACTTTAGTGCAAAGCGCGGTATTACGATCGCATGTCGTCTGTCTGTCCGTCCGTCTGTGACGTTGGTGAATTGTGATCACATAGGTTGGAATTCTTCGAAAATAATTTCACCATTAGTTAGCCTGGGACGTTCGCTCTTTGCAACCCCAACA
>Ga0056114_1001318_pt1 | contig 11080 bp, 5 predicted proteins | sample WorMetHERISLAND1_FD_77005 | JGI IMG/M metagenome (GOLD analysis project Ga0056114, IMG submission 77005) | Marine gutless worms symbiont microbial communities from Max Planck institute for Marine Microbiology, Germany - Olavius loisae HERON... ...
CAGTATTGCATAAATTTAGACATTGTGACTTATCGAATACAGCATAAACAAAAAAATGTGGTAATGGACTTTGGCAAATGATATCCATAGTGAGACAGTTGATGTCCAGCATGTAGGCTAGGCCTAATGAGGAAAAGACTTCCTGAATACGTACGGTCTTGAGGAGGCGACGAAACGTGGCCAATGATTCCGCTGATGTCACGTCTTCTGGGACCGGGAGGTCATTCCAAGTCGCCAAGGCGCCATATAAACTGACATTTTGACTGATTGCTGGCCATAATCGGGACGTTTAAGCCGGGCCGGGCGTGACTTGCTAACTTCGATACACCGGCGGCTAGTGACGTCACGAGGACCCGAGGGAAAATCGATAACAACGGGCTGCAGAGGCGTTCGTTGACCGATGACATTCACTACACGGCCGACGGTCACTGTTCCTCCCTCTCATGTTTCCGCTGTTGATTTTGATGGAAATGCGTGGCCTGAGCTACTGTTGATGGTGCATTATGGATGCCTTCTTGTGACTACTTGTTGAAACGAGTTGGTACTTCATGCGGGAAGGTCTGGTACGGTGGTCGGTAGGACTGACCGGTGACCGGACAGACATACACATCATGTTTGTTCGAAGCTTGCAAGCCCCTAGCGGCCCGTACAATAATCACAGTGAGCATGCGTAATGCACAATAAAGGCCGCAACCCACACAGGCGAACTAGTTGGAAACTAGTTCGCAACTAGTTCGCAACCCGGGTTTCCAACTAGTTTCCAACTAGTTCGCCTGTGTGGGTTGCGGTCTTAATTGTCATAAATAGGTTTACTTGGCTCACTCACGCCTTACAACAGTCCTCAACTAGACTCCCAGTCATCAAATCCACTGTGGTCGACACCAGCACCGTGCTTCCTCCCGACTTCAGAACCAAGACAATAACAAGGACCAAAGTAATTTGGCGAAAGGCGACATCGCTCATATGTATAAGAACCCCCATTTGGGGGGAAGGGGAGATCGTAAGGGGTCAGCGATGGTACCATTCGAAAGAGCGATGTTGGTTTCCTATAGGCTCTCCTTTGTGATCACTGCGCTATCTCTAACTATTCGGCCGCAATTTGCCGGCGAATGTCTCCAACGCTCACGTAAAAAGGGGATGGGTCACTTTTGGGCAAAATTTGGAGAGGAACGGCTTTGCCGATGTAAGCCAAATTTTAACGCAATCCGGGAGAGACACGGAAGTATCGTAAGCAAAAGCAACCGTGTCCATATCTTCAGCCGTTTGAGCACAATGCACGAACGTGACAGACAGACGAACAAACCACGGAACGGTAACATGTGTCGCAATAGGCGAAATCGCTTATCAGCGATGTGGCATAAAATAGGAGTTGTTAATACTGCAGCTCCACGGTAACGTATAGCCAGCTGTCAACAGTGTACACGTCGTATCCCCAGAGACAGCGACAATTTGTCACGTAGCCAGCCAGCCTAAGGAGGATACCTCGTTTACACAGCACTACGATCTACCGTGTCGGTGAAACAGGAGCCTGTTAATCCGATCACTCACCGTGTCATTCATCGCATAGGCTAAGCCGCGGACTTCACACGGCGACTAGTATTAATTTGTAAATCGGCGAGTCGTTTAGAGATAGAAATCTTTGTTTTTTTCTAGTTTGTTTTTCGTCTTGTGTATTTTAAAATTCCGACTTAGCTTTTTGGCTTCTACTATTAAATAAACACGCTTTCTTACTAGTTTCGTATGATCGTATAATCGAGTCAGATCGCGTGGTGACAAGTATCATAAGATAATGATTGAAGATCACGATGTGTTTGTCATGACACGGGAATTTCGATTACTTTTATATCAGTTCGTTCATGTTTGCTGGGCTTTATTTAACGGCGCATACGAATACCGGAATCACCGGAATCACAGGAATTACAGGAATTACGTCAGAATATCTTAAAATACGGTCATTTTGCCGCCAAAATTCGAAAAAGCGTTAGGTATAGGGTTAGGGTTAAGGTTAGGGTTGTGTTGGTTTTAATTTGTTTTACATTTGATTCCTATGTTTATGCATATGTTGTATACTGTATTTTACGATATTCCGACGTAATTCCTGTAATCCCTGTGATACCTGTGATTCCGGTATTCGTATGCACCCTTTATTTAACACGCTCAGTTGTTTTCATCGGTTACCGTCTGTCGTCTATGCCTGTCCGTAGTGTAGGCCTAACGCTGAGTGATCAGTGTTGGGATTAACAGTCCTCAAAGAGATCATCTGCTGTTAATAAACTCGCGAACCACAACATAATTACGCTCGGTTTACTCAGCAACAGGCCATCTTAAAAATTTCTTGATTGATTGATTGATTGACGATTTTTATAGAGCCAGCGACACCGCTTAATATCTCGGAAACCGTGCGAGATACCGGTTTGGCGCCGTAGGAAACCGCCCACTGCGGTTATTATGATCACATGACCGATGACGTCACGTGACCCAAAACGGGGTCAGTATAACGTTGTGGTAAAAATTAAAATATGCACCCTTGTTGACCAACAACGTAACGGTTCTAAGTGTCAAAGAAACAACGTAAAATTCAACACAGAGCACAGCAATGGGACAGATACCTCGTTCCATAGAACGTATTTCTAGTTTTAATAAATTTGTTTAAGACAAACAATATTGATGTTTAATATTGTTACCTCGTGGCCGCGTGTAATTTAGTTTCGAGTTGCCGAAGATATGCGCATAAAACGATTTTCACATTTTCGTTACCAGTGACCTTGACCTTTGAACTTCAAATTTGCTCCCGCAGTTACTCTTGTCCAGCGATATGTTTCCACTAAATTATAAGTTTCCACGGCTTTCCTACTTCATGAAAATCGGAGGCACGGAACGGACGGACAGACAGACGGAAGGACAGACGGACGGGGTGCAACACTTAATGCAACCTCTCAGGGAGTGTCACATAATGAAGAAGCTAACTTACCGCGTCGTTTCTGCATGACAGCGTGGCTTTTGGTGTTATTTTATTATTTTTTTTATTTCTTTTACACATTATGTACCATTTACATAATAAATAAATGAAATTAGTATACTTGTCATTATTATGCACGAAAATGCTACACTGTAACGAATCCATTTTTTTGCAATTTGTTCTTAAGAATATAGATGTTACCTGAAAACTAATTCCCTTCAGTGAGTGACCACACATGCAGCAAACTTGCTGCTACATAGTCGATCAATAAGCGATATCTGACCATTTTGGTTCTTGGTTTGACATAAATCAATTCACTTTTGACGAAGATATGCGCCTAAAACGATTTTTACATTTTCGTTCCCAATGACCGTGAGCCGTGACATTTGAACCTCAAATTTGCTCCCGCAGTTACTCTTGTCCAGCGATACCACAACCTGCGGCCTACACAATAATACAACGTCATACCTATTTTCAGTGAGAAGAGTGAACACAGTGGCCGAAAACGGATTCCATAGCGCATTTTGCTTCATCTTGTCTCACCGAACGATTGGGGCTCACCACAATGTTTACTTTTTTTGCCAGAAACACTTTTATTAAGCGTTGTGTTTCATACTTTTAATCACAATCGTACAGTGAACTGTTCAATATTTAACTGTAATGCCTTGCTGTTCCAGGATTGACCGGGAATCCTGTTATGCATCAACGATTATTTAATAATTAAACAAGTTATTTACATGCGCAGATATGATGTGCAGAATCAGTATTTCTCTCTGGAATATTAGTTTAAATTAGTCAAGTTTCCGGCACAAAACACAATGTTCTGATATTGTATTGCTACAGACGGCGACTATATCATCGACGCTGTAGATGATGACGTCACGAACCACGTGACTAGCTGGAACTAATGGTTTGAGCGGTGTACGTGGACATTGACCCATTTGTTCTGCTGACGCTGCCAGATCCTTGTCTCTTCAGTGTGGACCGAGTGTGGCACGTCATCTCTGCGATAGAATATTAACAGGCGTCTGCATGAGTTGTGACAGAGCCATTCTCACCAGTGGTATTTATCTAGATTCATTCATTCATTCATTCATTTTATTTGCTCAATGAGTATCACATAAAACCAAGCAAATGTATAGACAGACAAGTAATTGTAAATGTTGACATGGCGATGAGTCTATTGTTAATGACATATTACGAAAGTTTGATGTGCTCTGAAAAGCTGACGGATGGCCAGCTTAGTCTAACACACGTAACCAGAAATTATATATAATACCATACGATACGATAGCAGAGTTTAACGTGGACTGAAAAGTTGAGTGTGGTCAGCTTAATCTAGCACACGTAACCAAGTCCAAGATCCGTGAAAGCAGTCCAAAAGGAACCAGAAAAACTATGTAGGAAGGACTGTGAAACAGATGAGTTCTAGAACTGGAGAAAAAGGCCGAGGGAGTAATAGATGGAGAGAGCGAAGACAGAGACTATGACAAGGTGATGCGTGTAAGATCAGGTGATAAACAGGAGAAGACGGAACACAACGTCAGGACCAAGAAACTAAAACAAGAAGGCGGTGAGCAGTTCCGCGAAAGACAGTCGTGTACTGTATATGATTTCTCAATGAATTAACAGTTAACAATATCGAAATTATTGTTGTTATAATTAAATCCGAAACATTGAAATATATCGCGTGGCCGACGCAGCTTCGGGGCCGCTTTCGCAAATATCAAGTTTAATGCTTATTGCTTACATGTAGCTCCTTATTATCCTTCCAACATTTTGCCTACTCTTTGTCACGACTCACGACCCAAGATTAGTCGAGCCGTAAGCTGTAGCAGTAGCTTTGTAGCAAGGCGATAACGACTGGGCCGATGACTTTTCTTTCCTGTATTGATTTATGTACTGGGTACACGATTTAGAGCTACATACACAGCGAACGAAACTATCGATCAGGTGTTCGAATAACTCCGACTGTTCCAACAGTCTCCGGCGTTCACAACGCACCATACGAGTCACTGTGTCCTCTTTAGTTACTTGTCATCGTCAGTTTTGATAAAACTAGTCATCAAATCTCTGTGACCTTGAGTCACTGTCTCACTAACGTTATTACATGGCGACAATGGCGAAAGTAGGCCCCTGTTATTGCAAACGCATGAAGACATTTTGAAGATTCGTTGTTAAGTTACAGTTAGGTAACTTCTTAAATTTTTAAGCATAAAATTTCTACATAACGTTTGTCGGAGTATCGCAGTGTTTATTTTCTGCGACAGCTGAGCTTGCTACATCTTCTATCAATAACTGTAGAAATCGTGCAGACGTGTACTGAATCAACCCTTTGACGCCCACTGTTGCCATTATGGGTACAACTATAAAGCATCCTGTACTAGACCGGGTTAAGCCGTCATTTGTAATTTTTGACCCGAGCGTCAGAGTGCCCGGATGTCAAAAATTACAAGTGACTGCTTAACCCGGTCTGGCACAGGACGCTTTATAGATGTACCCATATGGCAACAGTGAGCGTCAAAGGGTTAACGATGGCGGCTGTTAGATGTAATTATAGGCTTGGAGATATTAAATTGGTTTACCTGTCCAGGTATTGAGTGAAGCGCGTGTAGGCGATGCAGGCGGCATTATCGCCGAGCATGTGAACGGTCGGGTTGATGATGCTCATTGAGACCATCTTCCTGTTGGTCGGCAGAACTACAGCAGCAGGATGCCATCGCCCTTATTATTCCCTCCTCAGCAGCAGCACGCAACACACAGGGTGGCCCAAAACGAGACTGCTCTAGAGGAGCTGTAATTTTCTAAATTGTTAGAATTAAAAAAGCATCACAATGAAACTTTTTTCATGAGGACAAAATGTGAAAATGGAAATGACGTCAAGTGAGTTCGTATCCCCGACAGCAGACTTTTTGAGTTACCACATTTTTGACTATTAAAAATGAAATTAAAATACCACAATAAAGTGTGCTTGTTATAGAGTCGAAAAATACTTTTATGCGAAAAACGTTTACGTGACGTCAAGATCATGTTACAATACGATACGATACGATAGTGGGAGTTTAGCTTGGACTAAAAAAAGCTGACGGTCTAGTCAGCTTGTCTATCGCACGAAAGCACAAAATAAACATATAAAGCCCGGCGCACATGGTGAAATAAAGCTGAAATAAAACAAAACTGTCGACGGTCGCTGAAACGAAACAGCCGACCGTCAACAGTTTTGTTTTATTTCAGCTTTATTTCACGATGTGCGACAGGTTTAAAGAAGAAAGTAAAACAAAAGCCGATGCACAGCGTGTCCAGTCCGAATCCAAATTCCGTGAAAACAATCCGAAGAGAACCAGGAGATTATAGGAAGGAGCAGATAGATTTTATATTCTGGAGTGAAAGGCTGAGGGAGCGACGAATAATAAGAATGAAGACAGGGATTGTGATGAGGTGATATGTGCGAGATAAGGTAAACCGGGAGGAGAGTGATCAGGATCAGGATGAGGTTGACGAAATGAAGAAGAATCTGTATCAACAGGTCAGGTGATGCATATCGAAAAGAACATATGATACGAAGTTGCAGCTGCAATAAAAACGCTGCAGTGCGTTTGTGAAAATGCTATATTTTTGTTTGAAACTGGAAAAGAAGTGCACTGTAATTTGATTTTTAAAACGATAAGATTCGTCATATTATGAATATGTCAAAGAACCTGCATGTTGAGACCATGCGTCAGAGCCGGACCGAAACATCAATCGATCAGTGGTCAATCGATCAGTGGCGTAAACGAATTTTGTTGACCGCAGGTGGTTTTACAAGACATTTATAAATACTTACTTGACTAGGGTTTATAGCAATATTGTGTGACTTTCTTTTTCTGCGCTATAAACAGTTAACATTGACAAAGAGCGTCATATTAGTCTTCTCCAGAGTATTAGGTTATTGCGTGAGATTGTTCGGTTGTTTGTATTTGTAAGAATTGTACAGGGCGAGCCATAAAAATGTAACCCCCTAGGAAAAATTCAATATCTCTGGAACTGTAGTAAATTTTTTCTCCAAATTAACAATGCTTAAAGAAGAGGATTCAAAGCACATATTCTGCAAATTTCATTGCAATATTTGCTTGCGTTCCAAAATTATAACTATTTGAACTTAAATGTGCATTTTTCAAAGTGAACAAGTAACTAAACTGCGATTCTGACTTAAAAATAACCTTGCTGATATTTTAAGTCGCCAGATCTCAATCCGTTGGATTATCATGTGAGGTGCAATACTGGGACGCTATGTACGCAAAAACCAACTAACATTGCCGACCTGAAGACTGCCTTGCTTCAATATGGAATGATTTGCCACAGGAGTTCACTGATAAGACAATCCTGTGATTTTGAAAGAGACTTTGATTTTGTGTTGCTGCAGCTGGTAGACTCTTTGAACACTCAGTTTAAATACCGAGAGGGCAGCTGACATTCATTATAGAAGCGTTTGAAGTCTTGACGAAAAAGTTGTGCAAAGTTTCATTCGTTATTAAGTAAGAGTTACTGAATATTCAGGACGCGACTGCATGTTCACTTGAAAAAATGAACTTTAAAGTTCAAATTGTTGTATCTGTTGAACCGCATTTGTTATTTTAATAAAAATTGTAGAATATGTGGACTGAATCCTCATCTGTAAACTCTGCAAATTTGGTAAATATATCTGCTACAATGTCAGAGATATAAAATTTTTCCTAGGGGGTTACTTTTTTGGCGCGCCCTGTATATTGCTTACTGCATGATATTTTCTACTTTTCACTGGTAGCGTTGTTTCTTACACTCCGTCATGTGGGTATGGGAGTGTTGTAGAATAAGCCCACCTCGTTTCCTGGCTGAGTGTCATAAAAGGCAACTGAACGAGGCTAGTTTTGTTTTGTTGTGTTTGTTTTTCTGGGTTGCGTTCACTTTGAGTATTGTCTGTATTTTTAGTCTGTTTTCTGTCCTGTATTTTTTAGTGTGAACGGCACTGTGAAGCCTAATTGTGCTGATGTGCCGCTAAGAATCTGCTCACTCACTCACACTGTACACTCACTCCCTGTTCTCATTTTCTTTTGTATTGTAATGTTTCCAGATGTTGCCAGGTGAGAAGAGGCCTTTGATATACAGTGACGATGAAATTGATGGTGAGCATTATGAGTTACTGTTTAGATACTCTTTGCCGCGTTGTAGTTTAAATTGTGGTTTGAGTGCATGTTTTGATTAAAAAAAGATTAACACTACACTTTTTCTAGGAATAAATAGTAAGTTCATTGTCAACATGAACTGACGATATAATCAGTTTTAACATTACTGTTAAAGTTCTAACATTTCCGATTATCTAATAGATAAGAAAAAAGATAACACAAAATGCCAGATAACATCAATGTTAATCCGAACATTTCCGATTAACACTAGCCAACTTCCATGCAAATAAATAGTCTTTTCTACCTAATAAGAACTTTCTAATCAGTTTTCAGTTCACTTTTTGTTTAACAGATAGATAGTTTTCTAATCACAAATTTAATCCGACTCTGTACTTTGTGACTTTCAGATTAATAAATTTGGATTAGAAAAATGTATTACATTTTTTTCTAATTGTTAATGTATTTGCTCGTCAAAACATGAACTGAACCAGTGTATAAGACTGTCATGCATGTGAAGTGAATGTGTGTCACAGTCGACAGACACAGTCGTAAAAATGCACAGAGGAAGAAATTAATGATTCAAATGATGAAATAACATAGAAGAACAATTGAACTATCTATTTCACACGAAGATTGAACTAGGGATGATATATAACACTATGACTTATTACCGTATTCTATTCAGTAATGCTTTGATAAGTTAACTTATTGATCAGCATTAGCGTCCGAGATATTATTATTTGATCGTCTGATGAATGGTTGCCTCCTGACATTGGGTCACTTTAACTTTTGACTTAGCCTTTCGTTCAGCGATTCGCTCAGCGAAACCCGCTAAAGTCCGGACTTAGACCAAAGTTCAACTTAACTTTGGACTTAGACTTTCGCTGAGCGAAAGTCAAAAAGTAAAGTGACTTAAGCTATCTCTTCCATGTAAATTAGACGGACTTAAGTTAGTTAGTTCGGCTTAACTTCGGTCTAAGTATGCACTTAGACCGAAATTTGGGTCTAAGACTGTTGCTCAGCGAAACCACTTTACTTTTTGACTTAAGTCTGTACTTAGACCGAACTTTAGCTCAGCGAAAGGCTTAGCGACAGGCTAAGTCAAAAGTTAAAGTGACCCATTGTCTTAGCAACACTTTCGGCCGCTTCGTTGCTCCAGCGACAGGTCCAGGTAACTTACGATGATGACGGTCTGTATGCTTTGTATTATTTGTCGCCTCTGATACCCTAAAAGCAGTTTTTCGCGTGTTATAAATTCGTTACTTGCTTACTGTACTGAGACGATACGTGTGAAGACGATGGATATAGCGCTGTTCGTAATCGCAACAATGTTTCTAAAAAAATAGGTAGAGGTGCACCGGATCTGGATCCGGCCGGATATCCGATGTTTTTTTTCAGGATCCGGCAGGATCCGGATCCGGCCAGATCCAAACATATTAGGATCCGGCAATATCCGGATCCGGTCGGATCCAAACAGTCATTACCATGTAGTAGTACCAATCACTGTAAGCATGCATTGCACTGTGTTCTATCACCGAATGTCAGGAAAGTGTAAAATCTTTGAATAAGTCAGAAATTCATGGTGCAGCATCACAACAAATTACACAATTGTCTTGTCTTTTATCATTCGATGTTTTGATATCCTCATTGGTTGCAATTCAGCTTTGATCCGGCTTAGGTTACATCCGGATGCGGTGAAGATCCGTATCCGGCTGGATCCAAAGTTTCTGGATCCGATTAAGATCCGGATCCGGCCGGATCCTAAAATATGGGATCCGGTGCACCCCTAAAAATAGGCTGAGCTAGATGGCACAATCAGACAAACATTTGGGCACACCATTGACGTTAGTGGGCGATTAACGGGCGCAATACTGTGCGTGATTTTAATTTTAACACCATTTAACGTTGAAAAGTACGGGGAAAATTTGTGTCAATGTAGGTGCAGCATGTTAGCGTAATTGTTTGTCCGAATTTGACCAACTTGTGACGGACTGGACTGCCTTCACGGATCTTGAACCTGGCGTTTGTTTGTTTGTTTTGGTTACGTGTTCTAGATTAAGCTGGTCACACTCAGCTTTTGAGTTCTCGTTAAACTCTTCTGTCGTATCGTATCGTCATTCGGGAACAGCGGTGTTGTTGTGTTCAGAGACGGTGTGTTCCGCGCCGGCGACCAATCAGCAGCGATCTGGAGCCCCCACGTCCGACTCACCTGAGACTCTGTGCAGGACGATGCATCAGTTGGACTTGACGGCCGGCGAGCCAGTCACCGTGCTGCCACCGACGACGCCTGTGAAACCAGTCGTCATCGAGGTGATCTCTCTGTTGCAGCCTTGTCACCAATCAGATCAGTATTGTAAGGAATGATATTAGTGTTATCAGCAAACGAGATCAGCATTGTAATTTGTAAGGAATGAGATGAGCGTTGTTGAAGAAGAAGAAGAAGAAGAAAAAGATGTTTATTTGACTCAAAAACATCAGTATTATCGACATTCGGGACATTATAAATAGAGCTGGGTTGCCAGAAAACCCTAAGTTCAACAATACTGGCCAGGCAAACAAGCTGTGAGAGATTTGTTGTAAACAACCAGATCAGTGTTGTCAACAATAAGATCAGTTTTGTAAACAAGAAGCCAAGCTATCGCTAGGATAGCTGACCGTACTGCCTCACAGCAGACTATCTAGTAATTAGCAATTGTTGCTAAATAGCATCATGAGCTGTTTTTGAGATATTGGGCTCTAAGTATATTGGGAGTCACGACCTTGACCTTTCAGGGTCACGTGACATCATCAGTCACGTGACCATTCGATTCCCCATAGGCCACTTCATCTCTCATTCTTCAGACAGATTTTTGTTAAGACGTACTGTTTTGTCACAATACATACGTTACAGACAGGTGAAAAACTTTTTACTGCTGGCATCAGGATTTTACGTTATCCCTTAACGGGAACAGAGCTCAAATAACTTGAAGTGGCCTAATCA
>Ga0056114_1001319_pt1 | contig 11074 bp, 13 predicted proteins | sample WorMetHERISLAND1_FD_77005 | JGI IMG/M metagenome (GOLD analysis project Ga0056114, IMG submission 77005) | Marine gutless worms symbiont microbial communities from Max Planck institute for Marine Microbiology, Germany - Olavius loisae HERON... ...
ACCTGTTCCTAAAGGAGTGCGAATGGCGGTTCAATGGAGGTGATCACCGGGAACTGCTTAACCAATTAAAGACATGGGTGAATTCGAGACAAAAACGTCCTTAGCTAGGACAGCCCCTTGGTTAATATGGTATTCGGCTCCCACGGGGCCGCGCATGTCCTGATCACGAAAACGGGGAGGTTTCAGTGACAGAAGACAAGACCACGGCTGCGTCGACGCCTAAGAAAAAGAAGAAAATCGCGAAGCCCGCTGCCAAGACCCAAGCCGCCAAGACCGACGCCGACAAGACCGAAGCCAAGGCGCAAGAAGCAGCCGAAGCGGAAGCCGCCAAGAAACTGGCCGAAGCCAAAAAGAAGGCCCGCAAGGAGGCCCATAAGCGGCGCAAGCTGCAAAAGGCGCTGCGCTTGGACGACAAGATGTTCCGGCGGGTCCTCGAAGGCCTCGACACGGCGGTTGCCTTTCACGACCTGATCAAGGACGGCGACGGCAATCTAGTCGACTACCAGATCCGCGAGGTCAATCCGGCCTTCGAGGACCTGGTCGAACTGTCGACCGACGAGGCCGTCGGCAAAAAGGCCTCGGAAATTTACGGCCGCCGCGGTGCGCCCTTCGTCAACCGCATCAAGGAGGCCCTCGACGCCGAGGAGGTACGCTCCTTCGACGGCTCGCTGCGCTCGACCAAGGCCAAGCTCCGGTTCTCGGTGGTGCCCATGGGCGGCAAGCTGTTCGCCCTGATGATCGACGACGTCAGCGACGCCATGCGCGCCGATAGCCGGGCCCGCGCGCGCCGCACCTTCCTCGAGAACAAGGTCAAGGCGCTCGGCGAAGAGGGCAAGGGCACCCAGGCGAAACTGACCGATGCCAAGTTGCAGATTTCCGCGCTGCAGAAGCAGGTAAGGGATCTGACGGGGGAACGGGATGCCCTGGGCCGTGATCTGAAGGCGGCGCGCGCTGTCATATCGAAATCGCACGGTATGTTCGAAAAGGCCGTCGATCAGTTGACCAAGGGGCTGCCGGAGAGCTGATTCCGACCGATTGCGGGTGGGCGCCGGTAGTCGGTGGCCCCTTACGCGCGGGGCGGGTTGCTCTCGGCAGGCGTCATTCGGCGGCTTCCACCGATTCCGCCGGTTTCGTTTGGTCGGCCCCATCTTGATTGACGACGTCCGGCTCCGACTCGGCGCCGTATTCCCAGAAGTTGGGCCAGGCCGGTCGGGTCGCCACGTCGCGTGATCCGCAGGACGTACACACGAAGACCATGCCCAGTTCCGGCACCGCAGCCTGCGGTCCGACGCGGCGCATGACGTGGTCGCGGTCGATCACCGCATGGTGGCCGCAGCGGTTGCAGTTGGCCTCCACGTGGGCCCTGAGCCCGGCCAGGTCACCGACCCGCATCGGCTGCAAGGCGGCGTCCCCGTCACGAATCTGCTGGTCCTTGAGTTTACCCATAAAGAGAACATTTAAGGTCGTCAATACCGGCGATCCGATTCCGCAATCGAGGGTTTCAGGACCGGAATCGACATAGCGACGCAAAATAAAACGCCGGCCTCGCGGCCGGCGTACCTGACGGATGTTCGGGAAAGCCCGTACAGGTTGAAAAGGGGTTCTCGCGACTAGAGGGATGCCGCCGGATACCGGCAGACGTGGGGAAACTCCGCATTGCGCATGGCGTATTCGGAGAGCGCCAGATGGACGACCGGGCAATCGACCGGACAATCTTCTTGAGGAGCCGTGCGGCCCTTGAAACCGGATGTGCACCGTTCGCACAGACCGCAGACGACGATATTCATCTTGTCGGCCACATCTTTAAACATAAGATCACTCATCTTCCGCGTACCTACCCTGTGAGACTGTCTTCAGTTTGCCAGCATGGCGAGAATTCACCTATGACAGCCGTCACAGGCGGAAAGATATTTCACCAAGGCATTGACCCCGCGCACAGACGGCCGAAAACTACCACGATGAGCCGTTTCCTCCCTGTCGCCGCCATCCTGCTCTTGGCCGTCGAGCCCACGGTTTCCACCGATGCCGGCGAACGGCCGACCGTGCGCGGCCCGGCCCGGGTCATCGACGGCGACGAGCTGCAGATCGGGGCCCTGAGGATCTATCTTGAAGGAATTCGGGCCCCGGACGCGGCGGCGGTTTGCCGGCGCGGTGCCGGGCGCACCTATGATTGCGGCCGCCAAGCCACGGAATGGCTGGTCAACGCAGTTTTCGGGCGCACCGTCGTCTGCGTACCGGAGCGGGTCAATTTCACCGATACCATGGGCCGCGCCCGGGCCACCTGCTTCGCCGACGGGCGGAACCTCAATGCGGGCCTCGTCGCTGCCGGATGGGCCCGGGCCGCCGGTGACAATGCCGGCCGCTACGCCAGGATGCAGGCGGCGGCGGAAACGGCGAAACGCGGATTATGGGCCGATCATTGAGTGACGGGCGCCACGCCATGACCGACGACATCAAAACACTCGACCCGAATGACCGTGTGCCCGCCGAACGGCTGCTCCGTCAAGCTTTCGCGCCCTACGTCGCCAAATTGGGCCGCCGCCAGGCAGCGGACGCCTATGAATGGCTTCCCGAACCTCTGGCCGAAGGCCGGGTCTATGGTCTTCGGGACGGACCTTCATTGATTGGGGTGGCGATCACCATCCGCGACACCGACGGATGGACGCTGGACCAGGTCGCCGTCGCGCCGGAAAGCCAAGGCTCGGGTATCGGCAGCCGTCTCATAGGCCACGTCGAGGCCGAGGCCCGCCGGCACGGGGCGCCGGTCCTGTTCCTCGACACGGCGGCGATGATGACGGATCTTCTCAGGCTTTACAGGCGACTGGGATTCGAGGAACGGTACCGCGGTCTCGCCGAGCACGGCCGCGACGATCACGAGCGGGTTTACATGCAAAAGCGGCTCTAGCCGTCGGGCAGGGGGATAAACGCGTCGTCTCCGGGGACTTTCGGGAAGCGGCCTTCCCGCCAGTCGGCCTTGGCTTGCTCGATGCGTTCCTTACGGCTGGACACGAAATTCCACCAGATATGCCGCGGCCCGTCCATCCTGGCGCCGCCGATGACGACCAAGCGCGCCTCCGTCACGGCCCTGATTGTGACATCGGTCCCCGGCTTGAGGACCAGCATGGCACCGGGCTGGAAGGTCTCGCCGCCGATGTCGATATCACCCGAGATCGGATAGAGCGCCCGTTCCTCGTGCTCGGGGCCGAGCGGCAGGGCGGCCCCAGCATCGAGTGCGACATCGACGTAAAGGGTGTCGGAGAAGACGTTGACCGGCGAGCGGCAACCCCAGGCCTGTCCGGCAATGACTTTCGCCTTCAAGCCGCCGTCCTCGACGGCCGGCAACTGGTCCGCCGCCACGTGCTGAAACGCCGGATCTGTCTCTTCGTGCTCGGCCGGCAGGGCCATCCAGATCTGCAGACCGAAAAGGGATTTTGGCTGCCCCTGTTGATCTTCCGGCGAGCGCTCGGAATGGACGATGCCGGATCCGGCGGTCATCCAATTGACCTCGCCAGGTATGATCTCCTGGGCGTACCCAAGGCTGTCGCGGTGCATGATGCGGCCGTCGAAGAGCCAGGTCAGGGTCGACAGACCGATATGCGGATGCGGCCGCACATCGACCGACTGCTCGGGCGGCAGGGTGACAGGGCCCACATGGTCGAAAAAGATGAACGGCCCGAGCATGCGTTTCTCGCGTACCGGCAGGACCCGGCGCACCGGCAAGCCGCCAAGGTCATGCTCGCGCGGCGATATGGTCAGTTCCACGGGTTCGCAGCCCGTCGCCTCGCCACAAATCGCTTTTTCAGCCGGTTGCCAACTCACCGTTGTTTCCCTTCGCCATTGTCCCGATTTCAAGGTGGATTGAGTACGGTTTTCCTGGGTTTTTTTACGGTTGCGGGCCACCGCTGGATCAGTCGGCCGAAAACCCCGTGACGGGATCACGTTACTTGCGCCCCGCCGCGACAGTGTTCTCGGCCCGATACCACATTACTCGACCATGCACCCTACCCAAACGGGTAGTCCGCCTTCCTCCCCACGGGTGTGGAGACAACACAGGCGAAAACCTGTACATCGTTGAAAATTACAATACGACATTGTTGAAACGACGACTTAATTCTTACCAGGGGGTAGAACCATGTACCGTCGTATCAAACCATCCCTGTTCCGCCGCGATGGTTTTCGCCAATTCATGACGGGCCTTACCGGCGCCGCCTTCGCGGCTCTCGTCGTACTCGTCGTCTAAAGACGATCCCGCGTAGGTCTCCCACGCCCTTCGCAGGGGTCACTGCAAGAAAATAGCCGAGAGTCGTTGACGGGTCAGGGGCGCAACCGGCCGCCTGACTCGCCGCTTAAGCCTGGGCGATCGACCTACCCTTGGAACCCAAATCCTCAAAGGCCTCGTCGAGCCGTGCCGCCATGCTGAGTTCGGCCTGGCGCAGCCACTTGCGCGGATCGTAGAACTTCTTGAACGGCGTCCCGTCGTCGGGGTCGATCTGGTATTTGAAGGCCTTCGGGTTCTCGTCGACAAAATCGCCGACCGCATGCGAGAAGGCGAACTGAGTGTCGGTGTCGATGTTCATCTTGAACACGCCGTAACCGACGGCCTCCGTGATCTTCGCCTTTTCCGACCCGGACCCGCCGTGGAACACCAGATGCAGCGGATTGGCGTCGGTGCCGTGGGTCTCGGCAACCAGAGACTGCGAATTCTTGAGGATCTCGGGGCGCAGCTTGACGTTGCCCGGCTTATAGACGCCGTGCACGTTGCCGAACGACGCCGCCACCGAGAACGAACCGATGGGCGACAGCAGGTCGTAGGCCTGAAGGACGTCCTCCGGCTGGGTGTAGAGCTTCGAGTTGTCGGCCGCCTCGTCGAACTCGCCGCCGACGCCGTCTTCCTCACCGCCGGTGACGCCGAGTTCGATCTCCAGGCTCATGCCCAGGGGCGCCATGCGCTTCAAGACCCGGGCGCATTCGTCCAGGTTCCAGTCGATCGGCTCTTCCGAGAGATCCAGCATGTGCGAAGAGTAAAGCGGCTTGCCGTATTGTTTATGGAACGCTTCGCCGTGCTCGAGCATGGCCTCGACCCAGGGGATCAGCTTCTTGTTGGCGTGGTCCGTGTGCAGTACGACGCAGACGCCGTAGTGTTCCGCCATCATGTGAATATGCTGGGCCGCCGACACCGCGCCCAGGACCTTGGCCTGATCGCCGTCCGGAAAACCCTGACCAGCAAAAAACTGAGCGCCGCCGTTCGACAGCTGGATGATGACGTCGGCCTTGTTGTTGGCAGCCGACTCGAGGACGGCATTGACCGTGTTGGTGCCGGTGACGTTCACTGCCGGCAGGGCATAGTTGCCGGTTTTGCAAGCTGCGACGAGTGTTTCGTAGTCCTGTCCGGACACAACTCCTGGTTTCAGGCTCATGGTTTTCCCCTCCTGATGGTTTTCCCCTCCTGGATGCTGACATCGAACTCTCCCCCAGAGAGTCCAATAAGAAATACCTCAGACCGTCCCGACAGTCTCACACAATCCTGGGTGATTGTTGTTGATCCAGGACAATAGACCGCTGCCGGCCGGAGTCATGTGACGCTTTCGTGACGCTGGGGTAGGGGCAAGGCCACTCCTCTTAATGGGCCGGGTGTTCCGCCGGATGTCGCCAACCGCGATGGCTCGCCGGTCAGCGCCGGGCGGCCCGCCCGCGATGGAGCCATACTCGGCTTCCCTCGTTCCTCTTGAAGGTGCTGTTGACGACGGCGATGGCGCCCGGGCCGTTGACACCAAGCTTGCGCATCAGCAATCCCTGCTGCGAGCCGTTGACCCCCAGTGCCGCATCGCGGCTACCGGGAACCACCGACGGCGGCGCGAAGGTGCGCCCGCCGTCGCCGGAAAGGGTATAGCCGAGCCCCTGCGGGGAATACCTAGTGCGGGGAAAAAGCTCCCAAAGAACGTAGATGGTGCCGGTCGGAGCCAGGAGCACTTTCCCCGTAGACGAGATGAACGGTTCCCTTGGCGTCGACGGTGATTTTCGGGGCATCGGCGTGGCCGTCGCTTTCGAGAACGGTGCGGGGCGCGCCGAACGAGCGTCCGTCATCGACCGACTGGGCGAAATGGATATCGGCGCCGGCGTCCTCGCCGACGGTCCAGGCGAGGTAGACGCGGCCCTCGGCACCCACGGCCAGCGACGGGCCGCGCGCCGGCACCCCGTCGCGGCCGGGGTTGACGTGCAGCGGTTCGGCGAAGGTGGCGCCGCCGTCCGTGGAACGGCTGAACCACAGGCGGCCCTCATATTCCGTCCAGGCCGCATAGAGAATGCCCTTTGGCCCCAACGCCAGGTCCAGGCTGCCGTTGTCCCAGTGGCGCCGGGTCAGACGGCCCTTGCCGTCGCCGGGGATGCTGTTGGAGAGATTGATCGGTTTGGAGAAGGTCCGACCCCCGTCCGTCGAATGCGCGAAGAAGATCTCGCCGCCATGAGATCCGCCGGAGAAGACGATTTCCTGCCAAAGCACATGGACCGCGCTCCCATCACCCGGGCCGACGACCATGCGGGGAAGCCAGGAGAAGACACCGAGACTCCGGGAAACGTTGACGGGTGTCTCGAGCCGTTTGCTGCCGTCGGGACCGAAGGACTGAAAGAAGATGTCCTGGCGGGACTGATCGACCCAGGCGAGCGCGACGGCGCCTTGCTGATCGATCGCCACGGTGGGGTCGTCAACGAAATAGAAATCAGATGCGTTCATCCGCCACGGCCCCCGGTATCCGCCGCCGGAGGCGACCTCAACCCTCTTCTCCCAGGTTACGTGGAGCGATCCGGTCTCGCCAATCGCGGGCAGCGCGATCATGGCGACAACCGCGAACGGCGCTAGCCATCGACAAACCTTGTAGAAGATCGGAACCGACATCGCCCGGACTCCCCCGGAACCGCCTCGGTAAACACGGCCTTGCGTCGTGTGAGAATACACGGAATTAGGCCCAAATGCCGGAGGAAAAGCCCGATCCGACGAAGCCGGATATCCAAGGGATATAGACAACGCCGATCCCTTGATGGCAAAACCGGGAGGTGCGACAATTTGTGGATCGCTTGGCGGGTTACATGAAGGGGAGGGCGCCATGCGCATCGCCCATATCTCCGATACCCACGTCAGGGCCGACGGCAAGCCGTTCAAGAAGACGGTCGACACCCATCGTGCGCTCGCGGTCTGCATGGACCACCTGGCCGGCCTCGAGCCCAAGTCGGACGCCATCGTCGTAAGTGGCGACCTGGCCCAGACGGCGACGACCGGGGACTATCAGATGCTGAAAGGCGCGCTCGATGATCTCGACGCGCCAGCCTACGTGATCCCCGGCAACATGGACGACCGCCGCGCGCTCAGGGCGGTCTTCGCCGGTTCCGGTTATCTGCCGGGTGAGGGGGCGTTCCTCCACTACGTCATCGACGACCACCCGGTCCGCCTGATCGGCCTCGACTCGCTCGGCGGCGACCACGACGGGCACCTCTGCGCGGAACGGCTGGAATGGCTCAGGTCCCGACTCGCCGAGGCCCCCGATCGACCGACCCTGCTGTTCCTGCACCATCCGCCGATCGAGCCCGACTCCGACGAGCCCGCCTACGAAGGAGCAGATGAACTGGCGCGCATCGTCGCCGTCAACCCACAAGTCGCGCGCATCGCCTGCGGCCACTTGCACGAGCGTAATGAGCGGGTTTGGGCCAATACCGTCGTCTCCATCGCCGCCTCGGTCGCCGTTTCGCGGATCGGGCTGGCCGCAACGGCTGCGATGGACCCCGACGCCTGCCCGGTCTATTCGCTTTGATCCGGTGCTCGTTGCGTCGGATGACAGCCCTGAGACGTTTGCAATGATCGATGGAGCGCGGTTTGACGCCATAACCTTCGACGTCTACGGCACCATTCTCGACTGGGAACCGGAAATCGCCGGTTTCCTGGGGGCCTGGGCGTTGTCCAGCGGATTAGCCATCGATCCGCCTGAACGGCTCGCCGCCTACGACCGGCTCCGGCAGCCCCTTCAAGATGAGCGTCCGGCCCTCAGCTATCCCGAGGTTTTGAGACGAACGCTTCAAAGGTTGGGTGCGGAGTACGGCGTCGAGGTGGCGGACGACCTGCTCGACCGGTTTTCAGGGATAGCGGCGACCCACAGGCCCTTCGCCGAGAGTGTCCAGGCTTTGGACGCCTTGCGGGCGATAGGATTCAAGCTCGCCGCACTGAGCAATATCGACGAGGACTCACTCGCAAAAGCGACCTCAGCGGCCGGGATCACATTCGACGTCGTCGTCACCGCCGAGCGGGTTGGGGCCTATAAACCCGACCACGCCCATTTCTGGGCGGCCCTTTCCGACCTCAGGGCCATGGGTATCCCCATGAACAGGGTCCTGCATGTGGCCCAAAGCCTCCGTGCCGATATCGTCGTCGCCAATGCGATCGGCTTGGCGTCGATTTGGGTCAACAGGCCCGGACACATCTTCGGCCGTACGGGTCGGGGGGCAGAAACCGCCAAGCCCGACTTCGAGGCCGACAGCCTTGCGGCTGTCGTGCGAATGCTGGGAGCGGACTGAAACGCCACCTCGCCGCGTCGCTTCATGACCGGCCGTGTCCGGTCGAACACGGTTTTTCCACGGCGTCGCGTACAGCGGCCCGGCTCTTGAGAGCCGAGAGTTTGTTCGTCTACGCTTTTGCCTGCCACGTTCCCTGCTCCGCGTCGATCCAGGCTTTGAAAAAGTCTTCCAAGGTCTTGCGGGTGATCCGTCGCGTTATGAAGACAAGGCGTGTGCGCTCGTCCTCGTCCGGTCAGGCATCCAGCCAGACCGGGTCGTGGAACACGTGCTGGACGCCGTGAATGACCAGCGGCCGCCCCGGGCGATCGGCGGTGTTCACGATCCCCTTGAGCCGGAGCAGGTTCGCGCCCTGAATCGCGGTCAGCGCTTCGAGCGCGCCGCCGAAGGCATCGATCGATAACGGCTCGTCGAAGGCCAACGTGTACGCCCGGATATCAATACCGTGGCGCGTCACATCATGGGGGTCTTGGCCGGAGTGGTGATGGTGCCCGTGACGGTGGTGCCCGTGGCCGTGGTGATGGTGATTCTCGTCGCCCAATTCGGCTTCGGCGTTCAGCCATTTGCGCACGTCCATGGTCTTGGTCTCGGGATCATAGAGCGAGGTGTCGAATAGGCGGGTGAGATCGAATGCCGGGTCGTGACGATCGAGGATCGGCGCGCCTGGATTTATAGTGCGGAGCTTCGCTTTCAGCGCCGCCACATTGTCGCGTGAGAACGGATCGTCGATCAGGTCCGTCTTGGTGACGACCAGGCGGTCGGCGACCGCGGCTTGCTTCATGGATTCCGGGTGCGCGTCCAGCGTCGCCCTGCCGTTGACGGCGTCGATGGTGGCAACGATACCACCCAGCATGTAACGGCGGTCGAGCCTTGGATCACTCATCAACGTATGAACGACGGGCGCCGGATCGGCGAGCCCAGTGGACTCCACGACCAGGCGCTTGAACGCCGGGATCTCGCCCTTGCTCCACCGGCTATGAAGCGTCAGAAGGGTTTGCCGGATATCGCCCCGGATGGTGCAGCATAGGCAGCCCGACGTCATCTCGACGATCTGGTCGTCGGTGTGTTCGATCAGAAGCCCGTCGAGGCCGATCTCGCCGAACTCGTTGACGACGACGGCGGTATCACCGAACCGGGGATCGCTCAGGATTTGCGTTAGCAGCGTCGATTTCCCGCTGCCGAGGAAGCCAGTCAGTAGAGTGACGGGGATCGCGCCCATACCAAGCCTTGCTATGTCCCGATCAACATTGTCGCGGCGACGTCAGCCTAGATCCGCCCATATGGCCGCGATGGTAGAAGATGCGGCATAGGCACGAAACCATATCGTCCGCTATCGCAAACTATACCCAATCAGACTTCGACCCATGGTTCCGACGAGGTGACCGTCCGTTTGTTGAGACAAAGTATGAGCCGTGTATGCCCGGTTCCCTCGATCGGTGGAGAGCGGTGCACAATTCCGCTGCCGAGGCCGGCGCGACGACCCTTGAAGATGGCGACGTCATAGAGCCCGAACCGTTCCAGCGGCCCCTCGAACTGTTTCTGTTCCCGCAAGGCCTGGTCGGCGTAAGCCGGTTGAACCCACTCTGTGGCCGGCCCGCGATATGTCGTCAGGAGGCGCGCCTCCACATTGTCGCGATGAAAACGCCAGCACGCATCGTGGCTGACTCTTTCCAGCCGCGCGTCGACGAGTTCACTCCCGGTAATGTGGGCAAACCCACGGACGAGCTCATGAACGTCTTCGACCAACAGGTCGCGCATGTTGCCTGAGGGCATGTCGCAATCGTCGAGCAACGGTTCGAGGGCGCGCCGGAGGTCGCGGGGTGCGATCAGCACGCGCAGATCGGGTAGATTCCTGGCGTCTATCCGGTCGAGCCAATCTCGGAAACTGGCCGGCAAGTCCCGTTGCCAGATCACGAGTTCCGTGCCCGGCTTACTGATTGCAGCAAGGCCGCTGCTCGTCTCGCAGGACTCAATACCGGACAACAGGGCGGCCGGTTGTCCAGGTGCCCCATGATCTTGGGAAGTCTGGGGCGCCCCGTTAGATTGGTCTAACAAACTGCTGCCCCCAGTTTAATGCCGATACGGACGCGTGTGCCGCGCCGCCAAACAGCGTTCGGTTTCGCCATCGCGTATTTTGTTATGTAATAACATATCATTCGATGAATGCAAGATCGACAATTCCGTGAGTCCTGCTCTGGCCGCAGGCCCAAAACGAGGGCATGCGGTATCCAAGGCATAGGTTTGCTGCTGGCTATAGGCGGACCTTGCGTCGACTGCACCTAAACGTCCGGAATTGGGATAATCCACCCTCATCGGGAGCCGGCGTTCCATGTCGCCATAGCGGCTGAAGCGGCTACCCGGTCCCTCGGGTGCACAATCAGGCGATAAAATCTCGCGGGGCTGTCCTAGCTAAGCGAGATGCTTGGGCTAGGATTGCAGGATGTATGCGAGAAGAAGCCGGCTCAGTGGTTGGAAGCGTGATCGTTTGATGGAGCACTTTGTGGCGGCGACGACGGCA
>Ga0056114_1001320_pt1 | contig 11072 bp, 9 predicted proteins | sample WorMetHERISLAND1_FD_77005 | JGI IMG/M metagenome (GOLD analysis project Ga0056114, IMG submission 77005) | Marine gutless worms symbiont microbial communities from Max Planck institute for Marine Microbiology, Germany - Olavius loisae HERON... ...
CCTTAGAATTTGGTGATGAAATTTGGCGTCGGAAAACTAGAGTCTTGGGGCTACCAGATGGTGAAGAAATCATGCCGTTAGCTTTCTTCGTTTTGACACAATACCGGCGCGTGACGGACGGACGGACGGACGGACAGACGGACACGTTGCGATCACTATTACCCGCGCTAGCATAGCGTCGCGCGGGTAAAAACAATCAGTAATCATTCTGTTTCATCACGCTCACAAACTGAACGATATACAGTCAAACTTTGTAAAAAAAATGATTGCATGCATGCCGTCAACAACAGATTTACATGATAGCAGCATGTTTAACTTTTAAAATGAACCAAAGTAACAACTATGGACAGTTGTCTCATGGCTTACCATGAAATAGTCTTGAATGTTACACGTGGTGGAAGTATAATATGTCTCAAACTGATGCCTGTGTCAAAGCCGTTTGCAGTAATAAAGGCCGGGGACCACAGTAATCACTGTGTTTGATTTTCTGTGGCCGTCTATGTAGATTGCAGTATTACTGCATAAGTACTCTAAACTGTTCTAACTCAACTGTGATATTTTGAATAACAAGTTTGTCATTTAATATGTTGCTGTCTGGAACTAGTGATTAATGAACAGCTTTTATAGACGTGAAAAAGTGCTTGTTATTCCATTATCATTTTCACGTCATTTTATTACCGTGATGTTTGTATAATCTTTGTGCATCAACCCAGTTACTGAATTATTCTCCTCATACGTGTTATGAAGATGCTCACACAACAGTGGTAGTCTTGCAATATAGCTACTGCTCCTTGAGCTATATTCTGCAATTTGTGAGACATCCTCTAATTCATGTCCAAAATTCGTCATTTTGTTATCACAACAGTTTGGCTAGTTTCTTTACAGGTCTCCCATTCCATCATTAAATGTAGTAATAGTCAAATAAAGCCAACTGAAATGTATAAGACTGTTATATAATCTGAACCTAATTCATCACTGGATCTACAATATTTTGAAGAAGCTGAGTAACTTGTGTCACTCATTCTGTTACTGGTGGAACTCCCCATACTTAACGAATGATGTGATGATTTAATGTTTTGACTAATTGTGTCTGTCTACAAGAATTTTTGTGCTGTTTCTGTGTTTTGCATTTAATTAACTGATAACATTCAGACATGTTTGTGACCGTGAACAGATACACAAGACTTTGTGGACACTCTGTTCACAGTTCTGAACTCTCAGCTGTATATGAAAGACGAGGAAGTCAACAACGATGCCATGACAAATGTGGCTGAGAACTGCAGCGAGACAGTACAGCAGGCAAATGTCACCAGCGTGGCTGGAGAGCAGCAGGTTATTGTCAAGATTCCAAGTCGTGAGCAAAGGATGAGGTCAAGAAGTAGATCAAGGTCAAGAAATAGGTCAAGGTCAAGAAATAGATCAAGGTTAAGAAGCAGAAGTGCAGAGTCCAGAAGGCTGCGGAGAAGATCTGCAAGTGGCAGGAACATGGTATGATTTGTCTTCTGTTTACTAAAAATAAGTGATTTTATCAAAAAAATGTGTTTTAACAAGAAGTGTCATTGTCATTGTCATCGTAGTTTATTGAGTACAGTTTACATACCTGTACCTTAAGTCGTCAAGTAACCCATGCACAGCGCTCTATAAATCGACTTTTCACATTGTATATTTATGTGACTGTATGAGCAATACTTTGTTGTTGAAAACATTGTCAGTGCACAGTCCAGTAATGATGTGTGTTTAGGCCGATGACAGTAACAAGTCGCGCACTGCCGACCGTCAACGAAGAAGTCCGGTGTTCAGCAGGTTAATTACAGTACCATGTTATGACATCACTTACTATTCCAGTACTACACAGTGTTCTGGGTTGGAAGGATCAGCCACTACCCTGTACAAGATCTTGCCAATAAAGAAGCAGTGGGAGTCTGATGTTTGGGGTAGTCCGCTTAAGCAGAACCCAATGTGCTGTTAGTAGATGCAGAAACATGATTCTACTACTAATAGTTGCTTCACTAGCTGTTGAACTACGGAAATGACAACAACACAACGAACGATAATGAATTAGTGAAACTCCTAAAAAAATTTGTTTTTATTAATGCCGGCATTCATTGTGATTGTAATGTGTTAATGAAAATGATGTGCTTGAGCTGTGGTTGGTAGTGAAATGTAATCATGCTGTGGGATGTTGTGCTGTTGCTGGACACAAGTGTGCTGTGTTGGTAGACTTGGTCGACGTCCTAGTAGCCGAGATCATGTCCGTCGTAGCCGCGATCCACCACGTGACCGTCGTCGTCGTCGTTCAAGTCAACGTCACATCCAAACATCTTCACGTCGAACGTCTTCTGACTGGAGACGTCGCTCCAGGGACGCACTCCGCCGATCTCGATCTCCAGTTCGCCGATCTCGGTCGCCATTTAGGTCAAAATTAAGGTCGCAATGGCCGTCAAGGTCGCGTTCAAGGTCAAAGTCAAGGTCTAGTGCAAGACGGCAATCTGATTCACTGCTAGGCACTGACAAGCAGCCTACGGTGCCGATAAAGTCACACTCTAAGTCACCACCCCCAAAGACTGTTTCACCAACATCTCATGCAAACTGCGGTACATGGTCTTTGTTGGCTGTGGAACTTGTGTCATGTTTATGCATGTATCTGTGTACCATATGTACACCTCCGAGGAACATCGTAATATCTTCGTATTGTTAGTATTGTTAGTTATTCCCAGTAACTTGGTTATCGGAGTTTTATTCTGTTTCTGTGTCAGTTAATTTGTTGTATGAAGCATATCTAAAAAAAATTCTACCGGTAGCTGAATTTCGTTGAAACTTGGCATGCTGAAGAAGCTAATAAAACTTAAAAGTTATCAACTTTTAGGAACTTTGGCTCATGGAACGCATTTCCCATCGAAACTCAGTCCGTGGAGGTGTTATTGAAGAAGACCTCCCAAATTTAATACTTCAGTGTCTGGGGAAGGGTTTCTAGATGGTCAGTTCCATTAAGGGGATGGGCCCACCTTGGCCCACATTTTTTACACCTAAGATCTACAGCTGTTCAGCCTGCATTTACTAAGCTTGTGTGTGTAGGCGAAGGAGATGAACCTGAGAAGGAGATGCTAGCTGCAGCCGATGCTGATGTAGATGGTTCCAGCTCTGATGGCAATGACGGTGTTCAAGATGAGTCCCAGTATCGTATCACTGTCCCACTCAGCGTGAAGCTTGCTCATCCACCTCCGCTCTTTGCCACTCCAGCTCTCCCTAGTGCTCTGACATCAGTCCACCCTGCTCTGGCCGTCTCTGCTGCACTGCCGGCGGCTGTCACCCAACCCGTGGTGCGTCCGCTGCTCACTGTTGACGCTCGTCCTCCGGTGGCTGCGCTGATGACTCTGCCTCAACCCGCTCACTTCCACCAGCAGTTGATGCCCGTGCCGCTTGTTCGCCAGCCAAGATGTCGAGATTACGACGGTGAATATGTGTGATTGTTGGAGTTTGTCTCTGTCCGCATATACCGGTAGTTGTAGACAGATTGCTGTGAAATCTTGGGAAGGGTTCGGCTGTCATTCCCGTCGCCCGTAGAACCTATACTGTGTTGGTGGAGACGTTAAACCCTGCTCAATCAATCAATGAACAGTCAATTAGGTTAATGTTGTTGTATTGTACATGATTTTATCTACTTGGACGAAGTTGGTTCGGATCCATCGATGATTTGCAGTGAATAGTTTCACGGATGCCTGATAACATCACTGTATTTGTTGGCTCATGATACGCTGGTGTGTCTTCTCTGTGTATGTGTCTATTGGTGTGTACATACGTGTGTGTGCTGTGCTTTATAGAGAAAGGTTTCTGTATCCGTGGTGACTTGTGTCAATTTGATCATGGTGTTGATGCCGTTGTCATTGACGACGTGTTGCCCGGGCAACCGCTGCCAGCAGAGCAGCCGCCAGCAGTCACAGCATCAGTGCCTGTTACTCACTCATTATCAGGTCCTACTGTTGTCTTAGGTGTCTCTGTGTGTGTTGGGCACGTAAAGTTTGGGTCGTGGAAATGTTTATTTCTATACATTTTGTCAATGGGTTGGTTGGGGTGCATACAGGAGCTGTGACTGCAAGGCTACTCAACAAGGTTTTAGGTACAAGACTAAATTGGATATGCATATATTTGTAGTTTTTGTGTGTTATTTTTGTGTCTTTTTTTTTGCCATTCTTGGTTATAGTTAAGTTTAGTTTGGTTAGTATTAGCCAGCGGATTTGTTGGGAAGGTTGGGTGTCTTTGCACCAGTCAAGAGACTGGCTGAAGAGACGGTCTCCAAAACAACATGCAGTGTGCTAAGGTCAAGAGGTCATCCGTACGCATGCAAAAGAATACAACTCATACCTGGGTATATTGGGGAGTACCACGGCGTCAGCCCCACCGCCGTTCAGGCCTAGCGACCCTGCCCTCTGTGGGAGCTGTCCCCTAGTCACCCCATATTAGTGGGACTATGGGGACTTGTTGTGCGTATTTTGTGTATATCCTTTTGTGTGTATATTATTGTCTGTGGATATGTGTATGTAGTTGTTTTCGTTGTTTTCTTTCTCTTTTGTAGCATCTCCTTCAGTACTTTGATACTGTTGGTTGGGTCTTTTGACCTGTAAAAACCATCTCCCATTACTGTGTTGGTGGGGACGTAAAACACTGCTCACTCACTCACTCACCTGGGTATATTGAAGCTATTGTGGGACCAATGTTAGCCTCTAGTTAGTGGCATCATTAGATTGCATTCACGTATGTGTGCATGTGTCGAGTGGGACGTTAAACCTTGCTCAACTCAGCTTAGCTGTTTGGATAAATAAGAAAGACGGTGCCTGTTAACCCTTTGATGCCCACTGTTGTCACATGGGTACAGCTATAAAGCATCCTGTGCCAGACCTGGTTAAGCCGTCATTTGTAATTTTTGACATCTGGGCACTCTGATGCTCAGGGCTGAGCGTCAGAGTGCCCAGATGTCAAAAATTACAAGTGACTGCACAGGATGCTTTATAGCTGTACCCATATGACAACAGTGGGCGTCAAAGGGTTAACAGTGTTGCTGACTTCATGTTGCTGCTGATAATGTTGACAGATTCACAGGTGGTTGTGTCGTCGACCAGAATGCCGCTGTTGCCTCTCCATCCTCATCATTCTGTTGCCTTGCCACCGCCAGCACCGCCAGCAGCTGTACCACATGCACTGCCTGGTGATGGCCTGCTGCCAACTCCTCAGCTACGCTATGTACCAACAGCCCAGCCACGCCCACCACCGGGTAACACAGCACTCTCTGACGGTGTCTCAGATGTTTACAGTATGAACTGGTGATGTTAGACGTGGATGCAGTCAAACGGCAATGTGGTCGCAGGTTTCTGACACGGCTGTGGGATTGGGGAAGCTGGCATGAATACATGAAAGATGTGATCTGTAGTAAATGAATAAAGCCTGAAAGTTACTTGTGGAAGTCATTTCTGCTAGTAACTTTTGCAAGTGACATGCAGGTGAGTTGGGCAAATGCCACATGACACACTTGTCAAAGCGTGAAAGTTGCAGGGGTTAAAAGTGTCGTAGCTTTATGGGCGCTACTGTATTGTGAATATAGATTTAACATTACAACAACAATAACAGCTTTGTCTAGAACACATAACCAAGAAGTAAAACAATATAAAAGAAGAAACTAAAACAAACGAATGCAACAACCCAGTAAGTCCGGTCCAAGTCCAAAAACTATGAAGGCCAAATGGAACCAGAAACACTACAGAGGTGAACAGACTGTTTAGGAAATGAACGATTGTGGAGCAGAAGTTGAAGAGGATGACGATTGACGGTGTAGTGTAGCAGATTGAGGTTGTGTTATACAGGGTGGCCAGTCACCTGGAAAATCTAGAAAATCTGGAAAAGTCAGATAATTTAAGAGTGATCAGGGAAAAGTCAGGAAAAATGCAAAAGTCAGGGAAAGTGTGTTCTTGCATGTGGTCAATTACCATGAGTATTGTTCTCGACACGAAATGTGCAAGAAAGGAGTTGGGATTTACAAGGTAAAGTTATTGCATATAAAACATAGTTGTCATAGTTATGAGAGCATATTTGAGTATTGCAGTAAGAAATAACATGCATATTGTTTTGTATCGCTACTGTTGCAAAAGTCGATGCTCCGTAAATATTTACTTGAAATGTCTGGAAACGTTGGGGAATTTGATCATGACTAGAGAGTGGCCACCCTCGTTGGTTATAGATCCTGTTGTCTGTTAGAATACATAGGTAATAGATGGTCGTGTACTGAGCTACCGTTAGCTGAGCATGATGCTGGTCCACATTATCAATGTAGAAAGTACTAAGATCTGACCTTCTAATCGTCGCCAAAGATCCTGAGATCATATTGAAGGACTGGGTTGAGCATGTGGAGAGGTACGATGTTGATTGAATGAGAGAGCCAATGAGTAGCAATCACTGTAGTATGAGCTGTGATGTTTGTGATGTGGTTATGATAGCCTTGATGTCACTCCCGCCAGCACCAGCATCTGGTCGTCGTGGTAACGTCGAGATGATGTCATCGTCTATAGTTGCCGAGGCTGCTAGTGCCGATGCATCACGTGACCCGTCACTGTCACGGGACCTGTCAGCCGATGACAGTGCATTGCATGGTTAGTTAGAAGCTTTAGTCTGTTCTCAGTCATAGTCGTCTACGTTGCTGTTGTAACACAGTAGATGTTCAGTCTACATGTAGAACCCGCTGCTAATCTGTTGTTATCATAGCTCATTGTTGCCCAGTCTGTATCTTCCTCATTACAAATCACCAAGTGCTCTTTTAGATATGCATCACCTTACCTGTGGATTCAACTCCTTTCTTCATTCCATCAACCTCATCCTGTTCACTTGTTCACTCTCCTCCTGGTTCACTTATCCTTAGCACATTACCTCATCACAGTCACCACCTTTGCTCTCACCATCTGTCACTTGCTCGACCTTTTACTCCGGACTTAAACCCGTCTTTCACAAATTCTTTCCTCCATAGTCTTCCTGGTACCATTTGAACTGCCTTCACAGATCTTGGACTTGGACCAGACTAAGTGGGCATTGGCGTTTGTTTGTTTTAGTGTGTTCTTTTGTGTGTTTTTATTTTCGATTATGTGTGCTAGACTAAGCTGAACACATCAGCTGTTCAGCTCTCTTTGTGTAAAGTGTTGTATCATATCATATCATTGTATCAGTGATTCACTGGTGAATGGTTGCTGCAGCAGAACATCATGAGATGGTTGACATGGTGATGCCTCCACTTGACCTCAGCACATCTCCCTCCCCGACCAGTACCGTCGGTCAGCGATGATATCTCTATGTATAAACTCTGTGTATTATGTCTGCGCTTGTGTGTGCTTGGTTTGTGTATTATTTGTGCCTTTTATAACTTGGTGATTAAAAATTTTAAAATCTGAAATGTCACTTAGGGCTTTGCTTGTATATTTCATGCTGTATATCTGTTTTCTGGTATGCAATTCTATTAATGTTCGGTCATTAGGATATTTTTTAGCTGTACTAACACTTGCAGTTAACTGAATTGATTATTTCTGCTTAAAGTTTCAGTTACAATGAATGAATAGTGAATACATTGGCTCTGTAATGTCAGCAGATGCCAGTGAATGATAGCTTTAACAACACCTCGTGTTTATTGTTTGTGAGTAGCACTCGTTGCTGTTGTGTTCATGTTTCTTCACTGGATCCTCGTTATCACACGCTTCAGTATAATGCGGATTCAGTTGTAACATGGTTGTTATGGATCCTAATTTTACATGGGATATTGATTTCACTACAAGGCCCACTAAATGAGATGATGCACTTACTGCTAGTTGACTCCTCCCGGCAATTGATCTAACTGAAATATAAACCAGGACTCGGAGGATACACTGTAGGGAGGGAGGGAAGGAGAGGAGACAGTGATGTTCATCGAGTCCTGCAGCTAAAAGATTGTTTTTCTGAGAAGTTTGAACACTGAGATATTATCTGGTTTTATCTGATTCAACTTATTTTCAGTGTTAGTTTTTCGTTGTATAATCTGATTACATGCATGCTAAGCTGGCACATTCGTACGTGTTAAATTTTTCATGTGTCAGATTGATGTGATGTAATGCTGGGTGTTTGTGTAGACGATGTAAGAAACATCGTCTGTGTGTGGGATAAAGATGATGAAGATGATGAATATGATGATGATGAGCCGTCATCGTCTGTGCCATCTGATGATGTCGTAGTCGTTGGTCGTCAGTCGACCGCGTCAACGTCACCGACCAGACAAGTCTTTGACTGCAGCCGTCTGGGTACGTCTCGGCTTCACTGTAGTTTAGTTGCTGGTACACCATGTTTCAGTGCCGAAATCTGGTGAGAATTTTGTCAAATCTGAACTGCTTTTGAGAATGCTTTCAATGCTGCAGAAAATTGTAATATTTCCAACCACAACTTAAACATGTTGCTACGCTGCCTTGTCAGCTGCACAACTGCAAAATTGTTGTAAATTATGCTGTGTGGATGCAGTAAAGTCGTTTTAAGTTTTAAGTTAACGCATGTAAATGTTGCTGGATTAGTGAATTGTTTTACACTGAAGCTCAAGAGTTCAGTCTGATTACTGGATATGGATCCAGTTATTCTGTACCTAAAATAAACAGAATTCAGAGTCAGACTTTCAGATATTTCATATTTTGATTTCCACACATGATAATGTACCAGTGTAGTACTCGCACACAACATATGGTGTATCATAGCCATTAGTTACAATTTTGTTAATGGTACATCCCTAGTGCTGATCCTTTTACTTGTAGTTGGGCAGATGAGTACCATAAGCAGTTTTCAGGTATTAGTTATTTTAATTTTAATAAGGATATCAACGTTAATAGCAAGCACCATTGTGGATGAATGTGCTTTTCCTGGCTGATCATTTGATGCAGTGAAGGTACATCCTGCCATGTGTCCTGACAGTACATTGTGTAACATTTAACCCCTTAACGACCCCTGCACTGGTTATCACATTGGCACTGTAGTGAGCCGTGCAGTGAAAGGGTTAACTGTGCTACAGGGGTTAGACAAGTGGAGTCTGTCGGCAGTGTGTCGTTATTGGTTGATCACGTGCCGCCAGCACTCAATAACATCACGGCTCTCAATCAATACTTCAGCCAGTTTGGTGTCATCATCAATGTACAGGTCACATTAGACTGCTTCTTGTCTTGCTTTGATTACTCTCAAGTCACAGTGCTGTAGATAGACTTACATGTAGTCTGGAATTATATATTTAAGTATGGGATACTATCAGTCGTGTTATGAATGTAATCTGGCTATAGATCTAAGAATTGTTTTTTTTCGTGAATGCCAGCCTTTACATTTGCTAATTTGTAAGTAAACACAGGTAAACTTTTTATTAACCAACAGACAAAAGCCATCAAAACATAAACAGTTAATACCAGAATGTAAAAATTATAAACAGTCTCGATATACGTCATCGAATAAGTTTCTAAAGACAAAAGACGGCTTGTACAATTATAAGAACATTGAGAGAGAGCAAGAGCACAAGACGTGGAACAGGCAGAACTTTAGTAGGAGGTAACAGCTGATGGATGCACTGATCACTGTTCATCATTCTGTGAAACAGTTTCTTATCGGCTGCATACAAACAATGATACAATCACTTTAGTATATCCCCAATGTACTGCTTTGCTCAGGAAGACGTTGGTTTTTGCCGCACGTCAATTCTGTCAAGCGTGGTAATACGTAGTGACTGCATCTGTCCATTGTTTAATTTTAACAAAGAAGACCTACGATCGTGCAGTTTTCACCAAACAGTGGTCCAAACACTCTAGTTTTCAGTGATGTAAAGATGTGGTAGTTAGAAATGTAGTACCCCAATGAGACGGTCTTCTACAGATACCCTCCCTCCCCGATTCTGGATTCTGGCATTTGAGAAAACTATTTTACTGCTTAGCCTCTCTGGTAGTCTGTGCCCCTCGCGTGGTTGATGACTGGGACCAGTGATATTTGACTGAAGCAAAAGTAAAAGTAAAATCCAAAGAATTGTTGAACTTCAAGTAAAAGCTAAAGTAAAAGTCAAAAGATTTCAAAAAGTGAAAGTAAAGTCAATTGATTTTTGTGGAAGTCAAAGAAAGGTAAAATGAATTCTGTTGCACTTCGACTTTTACTTTCTGACTGTTGCGTGTTGCGGACAAAATGCAAAACCAGTTGTGGTGCAAAACCGGAGTTCAGCATAATGCTTCTTCAGCTACAGATGCAGGAATGCAGCAGCTGCACCAATACCTCAAAAAAGTTCAGCTAGTTCATTCTGGCAGTGGAAATCCTGTGTCTGCATTCGATTATTGGAAGAATAAGATAGATTTGTCTGATAAGCTCGCACCTGTTGCAGTTGACATTGTTGCAGCTCCTGCATCACAAGCTTATGTGGAAAGACTATTATCTGTATGTGGTTTGCTGACAGAGGGCCACAAAAACCAAATGTCTAAATCCTTGGAAATGAGAGTTTGTTTCAAACTGAACAAAAAAAAATTGTGTGCCATAGGCTTTCTTTAGGATTATAAGGCTGTTGTTTGATTTGCTTCTTGTAAGCATTGCTAGTCCGTGAACAGTAATACTATCAGTATTAATATCTTGTGTTTGATTAACTGTTGTTAACTAAACTTAGTCTGTGAACAGTCTTATGTTTGCATAATGACTTTGGTAGCTCTAGTTTAATTTTAATTTCGTTCTACAAGTAAAAGTCAAAGTAAAAGAAAAGTCACTTGATTTGAGTGAACTTCAAGTACAAGTAAAAGTCAAATGATTCTAGAAAGTAAATGTAAAGTCAAATTATTTTAAGCCTATAAAAGTAAAAGTAAAAGTTAATTGATTATTGCAAGTCAAATATCACTGACTGGGACAGCTGAGTCTATTGTAGCAACTAGTAGGGAACTCTCCCTGTGGACTGGGACAGCTGAGTCTATTGTAGCAACTAGTAGGGAACTCTCCCTGTGACAGCTGAGTCTATTGTAGCAACTAGTAGGGAACTCTCCCTGTGACAGCTGAGTCTATTGTAGCAACTAGTAGGGAAC
>Ga0056114_1001321_pt1 | contig 11068 bp, 8 predicted proteins | sample WorMetHERISLAND1_FD_77005 | JGI IMG/M metagenome (GOLD analysis project Ga0056114, IMG submission 77005) | Marine gutless worms symbiont microbial communities from Max Planck institute for Marine Microbiology, Germany - Olavius loisae HERON... ...
CTCATACAACAGCTTCAGGCGTGAACTAAAGACGTATTGGTTTCGTGGCGACCGGGGCGCAATGTGACAGATTTTTTTGCTTAATTGCGCGTTACAAATATCCTAACTAAACTAAACTAAACTTCAAAGCAACTCTGCCATCTGTGGCCTGCACTGTGTACACACACTTGTCTGTTCTGTTTGAATCCTGTGATTAGGGAGTATCAGGGTAGCGAGAGGGGCAGTTTTTTGGAAATATTACGTCATTCGTGTATTTGCAGTTTGTTGATCAGAGGTTCAGTTGTCATCGTACGTTTTTCACGTAGATAAGAGGCAGACTGTGTTGTAGGCAAAATATCACGAGGAGTTTGAGAAGAAGATAAAAGGATCAAAGATCCAGGTGGCGGATGACCCGGAGACACAGCGTCTGAAACAGCTGAACGCCATCGTGAGCCAGGTGGAGTACAAAGGTTTGAAGGAGAAGGCCAGCGAGATGGAGGCACTTCGACAGAATGTCACTGCACAAGACAACAACTGTAAGAACTAGATGAGGAGACGTGTGTAAACTGTGTTTGTTAACGTGTCATGTGGCATGTGACCTGACATGCAGTTTGATACACACTGGGCTCTCTCATGTAGTTTGGTTCAATCTTGGTATGAGCTAACCATTTTCATCCACTAGGGATCAGTTTATGGAAGAAGATTCTAGGAGTTTAGTGGTAAGAGAAGCATTTGTCTACACGTGTGGGCTCGGAAGCATTGTAGAATAAGCCCACCTCGTTTCCTGGCCAAGTGTTGTAGAAGGCGACTAAACCGGGGTAGTTTTGTTTTGTCATGTTTTGTGTTGTTTGTTTTTTCTGGGTTGTGTTTACGTAGTTTGTGTATCGTCTGTATTTTTAATTTGCCTTCTGTGCTGTATTTTCCATCATGAACCAACATGAATGGCACTGTATAGCATAATTGTGCTGATGTGCCATTAAGAAACTATTCACTCACTCACTCACTCACTCATTGTCTACACAATTAAGTGTCCCAGTCACTCTGGGACACAATACAAAGGGTGCACAGCTTGGGTTTACCTGGAAAATGTGTGTGCAACTGTGCATGCGTGTTTCCTTTACAGCTGACATGACTTGCTGTGATGATTGGCGTTAACAACTTGTTTGATGTATTACGATTCCTCTGACTTGTGATGTTGAGTGAGGTTGACTGGCTCTAATAGTTACCACTGACCACGTGACTGAACGTGTTGATAGCCAGACATAACAGTAAGTTGCTTGATGGCTTCGCCAGTCCCAGACATGGTACATCGGTGTGTATTTTTGCTTGTGCTCTGCAGTGATTTTAACATCTGTATTCCTGGACGCGCCTGTGGCTTTATGTGTGTGTTTGCATTGACACTAACTCTCACACACACACCACACCGTCACACACTCAGTGTAACGTATGACGACAGATCAAGACGGTCACGTTGATGCGGCCCGACATCGCGGCAGTGTCAACGACGATGCAGCCAGTCGTTCCAGCTGGTCTTCACCGTACACTGAACGCAACGTCTCACATTCGGTGACATACACCAGCTCCGGCAGAGGTAGACTAGTCAATGTTGAACGGATTCTCGCAATCGGGAATAAAGTCCGCGGCGGTTCCACAATTCCTTCTCATTCCCCCTGCTTGTGTGTCTCAGCGTTCTGTGTATTCACTGCTTTTATTTTTGTCGATGTCATATTGTGATTCACACTGACCACTGTAGAGTTCACTGAAAAATGACCTGGCTTCACTCAGCTCTGTGTTGCTGTCTTGCTGAGCATAGAGACCGAACAGTTACACAATGATGACAGTATCTCGGAGACTCGGAATGTTGTTAGCCTCTGTTCTTGAGTCATGTTAAACTTCATTCATTTAACTAACTACCTTTGACTCAAGTGTCAACTGCTTAGCCTACATAGTACACACAGCCTATAACTATGCTAAACTGTGTTGTGCATAAAATAGTCCTGTTTATTTTCATTTTCTGCTGATGCTTCTGTTGGTGACCATGAATTTCTCCAGCATCTCGACATGAGTAATTTTACCTAGATTAGCATCCACGATGAAAGTGATTGGTTCACTGTGTCACAGCTATACGTACTAGTTTACCATTGACAACTGATTTGGCGACTAAAAGTCTTGAAAGAACTGAAACAACTATGGTCTGAATTTACGTGCATATTTCTTGACATCATATAAACCTAGATCTGTGGTTTTTAGTGGATGTCAGTGAGTGTTTGTGTGACATGGTATGTCAGCTGAGGTCCCAGCGACACGTAAGATCGGCAGCATTGCGGACTATGACCCTGGATCTACACCTGCTCTTAACTCCGCCTACCAGCCAGTGGGCGTGCCGTCACGTCAGCGCCAGGAATGGGAGGAGACTGTTCCGATGTCCAGCTCGGCTCCATGTAAGTGCGTTCAGCTCTCAGTCTCTGTGTTGGTTAGACCATACTTGCTGTGTCATTGCGACTGACATTGTCAGCAGATATTGATTGCTGTAATTTAAACGTCATTGTGTGAAATGATAGCTCTCAAAAGCCACATCGCTCGGGACACGTAGTTTGATAGTGTGTTCAAAGCAGATTGGTAGTCTCGCATGTACTCCCTCGGCTGGACTTCAGTAATGCGACTCTGACAGGTGTTCCCGAATACCTTATGTAATGACTACAGTTGGTTTTGATTGCAGCGACTAGGTTGATATTCTTGTCGTGGGGTTTCGACCACATCGGCGCGCTGCTTCACTGGCTTCACTGGCTCAAGGCTCCTGAGCGGATTTCCTGTGACAAGGGCGTTGTTCTGCTGTACCAATGTCAACACAGTCTGGCGCCTACAAACTACGATGATTCTGACACTGAAGCCAGACAACAATTGCATTCCACCTCGCCATCGTCCATTGCTGCCCTACACATTTGGCTGTCTACCGTCGGTGACAGCGCATTTCCTGCTGTGTGCGCTCATCTGTGGAACAGTCTCCCATCATCTCATGTCACTGCTGCTTCTTCTCTCTCCACCTATCACTCTTGTCTTAAATCCCATCTCTCTCTCTCTTGTCCCAATTTCTGACTCTTTCTCTTTTTTCACTCGTTCAGTACTGTCACACAGCTCGTTATTTTGGACAAGTGCTGTAATTGTTAAATTTTACATTTTTTGTCGTCACACACTTTGTAACAGTGTGACAGTTTTGTTGATGACAGATCAGCACTATGCTGTACAACAACAACAGCAGAGGGACCAGCAGCAGCAGTGGGAACAGCAGCAGCGCCAGAGGGAACAGCAGATGCAGAGGGAGCAACAGCTGCAGAAAGAACAGCAGCTTCGCGAGCAGCAGTTGCGTGATAAGCAGCTGTTGGAACAGCAGATTCGAGAACAGCAACGACTGAAGGAACAACAAGTGATGATGGAGCAACAGAGGAGACAGCAGCAGCAGCAGCAGGCATACAGGGTCCCAGCCGGCAGCTACGCACCAACTGTATGTCTCTCTCTGTCTCCATAGAGTTATATTATTTTACCCTTTGACGTCCACTGTTGCCATATGGGTACAGCTATAAAGCATCCTCTGACAGACCGGGTTAAGCCGTCATTTGTAATTTTTGACATCGGATTCGGGGCAGTCTGAGATGCTTAGGGCTGAGGGTCAGAGTGTCTGGATGTCAAAAATTACAAATGACGGCTTAACCCGGTCTGTCACAGGATGCTTTATAGCTGTACCCATATGGCAACAGTGGACGTCGAAGGGTTAACTGTTCATCTACGTTTATTTGACTTTGCATTGCAGCCTAGAACTGATAAATGTTAAGGGTCTGTTTGCGTGCTTTACTGCTTAGCCTTTCATTAGACGTGATGCCAGTATGCTACCAATAACTATGCAAAATGTGTAGTGTGTTCGATTTAAGTTGAAGCTGAAGATTAACTTAAACTAAACTTGTGAATTTGACTTTAGCAGAAGTGACTGATGATTTTAGTTTTGCTTCAGTTTACTTTTCCTCTTTGGTTTAGTTCTAAACCAAGGCTTGATTGACTTTAGTTTAGTCAAACAGGCGAAGTCACTTGTTATCTTTAGCTCGTCTCTTCTGCTACATAGCATATTTCTGCATGTTCTTAGTCAGTCATAACCAGTTAGTGTTCTTTTTCATTGGTAGCTGCCGTTACAGTGAGAGTTTACTTATATATATAACATTACCTCTCGGAGTACAACTCACATTAACTGCTACTACTCTAAACAGTCTTGTCGTGCCTTCTCTGCTGTCAGTTGATCAATCTTGTTTGATGTTTTAACATTTAAGATGCTGATGATCTCATTTGACCGATCTCTGGGTGTAGGCTAAACAAGAGATTTGGGATAAAAAACCTAGATAAGCAGTGCATCGTAAATCGTGGTATTTTCGCTCACTCAACTTTGCCCGCATCACGTGATGCCGGTGCACCAGCATCATTGGTCTGCGTCGACTCGAGGCAAATAGGCCGACGTCGATGACATGGCCGATTCACCGATTAAAACATTAATTACCAATAAATTACTGCTTGAATTTTCAAACTAATGACATTATATGGTACACCAAACTGTACACTTTGTTGTTGATTCCACTTAAGTCGCTGGTAATTCGGTTTAAATGCGTAATATGGAACTTTTTCACATCGCATTTTGTGTTATGAGTATTGGCAGGCCTGCTGCTTTTTGCCGACGTTGCCTGTCTGCGCATGCGCACAGTTGCGGCGTATCACGTGCCGCAGGCAAAACCAGCTGCGCTAGTGTGCCAATAGTCGTCTGCGCGTTCTGATTGACTTGCCAGTCTAACCTATTAATAATATGTCATTGGACTAAACTCAGCCATTATAATTACCGTTCCTGTGGATTTTTTACTGGTTATATTTCTAGGTTTTTCCGTGTCTGTTTGCAGGGTCCTGTGTACCAGGCAATGTATGACTACGACGCTCAGGACGACGACGAGGTCGGGTTCCAGGAGAATGACATCGTTGTCAACGTTGAGCCGATCGACGAAGGCTGGATGTTTGGCACCGTTGAGCGGACTGGCATGAGGGGCATGCTGCCGGCCAACTACGTGGAGCGCATCCAGTGATGTCGTCAAAGATAACTGGTCCAATGTACGATGGGATAAATAACGCAGCCACAAGGAATTTCAGCACAGTTACGGAGGGCGGTGAAGCAGAGTGCAGGCAAATTTATCTGTTGTGGAACGTGGAACGGAGCATGTCAGAGCAGTGGCTGATGAAATGATAAATATGTCCTTGTGCTCTTTATCTTTGCAGTGTTCCGTTCCCACACTGAAATGTTTTGTCTCATTTTCATAATTCTTACATTTTTGTTTTCTGCTTTTTCGACAGAAATCGTCGTCGTGAAGATAAAGCAACTCCGTCCTTCGGTTTGTTAATTGTGTGTATTTTCTGCATGTCTGTCATGGTGTTGATGATTACATGTTGTCATTGTATGTCCAGTACGGCAGGTGAAATTTCATTTCTTTCTCTATGTCTGTGCTGTAAAACTCTATGCTTCTTTGCCGCTAATGTAGCTGCTTATGCATTTTACGATGTTACAATGTCAGCCTCGTCTGCTTCAAGGAACACAAGTTCATATATGTTGCACTTAACTGTGTATCAGCATTTGTGTCAATCATATCCATTGTGTATTGAGTGTTTGATGTGATAGATTTCCTATGCACTGGTCCACTTTTAGTCATTATCAACATCGGTGTCTTACGTGAATCGATATATCATAGCTATAGAATACAGGACAGTAATTAACGTCAGTAGTCAATGTGTCGGTGTTATGTGTATCATTTCAGTCATTTTTCATTGTGCATCAAATGCAGCACAATGTGCTACTGTGTACTAAGTCATATATCAGTAGTATTGATTGGTGGTTAGAGAACACAGGATGCAACAGCAAGTTTACGTTGTCTTAGCTCGTCATTAAGTATTGCCATAGTTAGTCACTGAGTTGGCATTACAGTGTAATGTTTTTGTGGCGTTAGGTCATCTATCAGCCATCAGTATCTAGATACGTTGTTCGGCAGTCTTCTAATTTTGTTGTGGTTCGGCGCATCACGTTTGCGTGGTGCTGGTTGCAAATTATTATGAGTGACTTTTGTCGTATTTTGAGTACCGTATATAATTTGCGTTCTCCTTCGCTGTATGTGGCGTGCTATGTGCCGAGTCCAGTCAGCCATTCACATCATAAGTGTTGTACTTATAGTTGTTCAGACAAGTGAAGAATCATTTGTGGTGATGACGACGGTGATGAAAGCCCAGTGTCTGTTTAGTATTGTTGATTGTAGCACAAAAACCACCTAGAGTTAGTTATTTTATAGATTTCATTTTCATGACAATTCATTGTGTGTGCTTGTTAGGTCGTCAAGTTCATTTCAGTAGAAAATTTATGATCGCACTTCAACACTTGTGATTTATACATTTTAAAATTTGATGGCGGCAATGTTGTGTCGTAGTTTCAGACATTGTTTCTGCAGTGGTAAAGAATATGAAAAGGATGAATATGTGTGTATATCTTGTAATTCTTTATTAACTGTAGAACATATACTGATCAGTTGTGCTGATTTTGATATCATTAGCCAAAAAATTTTTATACAGCTTCTAATCTCAAATCTCTTCCATAATATTCATCCTAACTGAATTTATCATTTGTTTTATACATGCCATTCGCCTTACTAATAAACTAAACTATTTCAGGCGTGATATAGCCACTATTGTGTCCTTAAAATGCCATACAACCCTAACTCTATCCATTCTGTTGAAGAATATGAACTGTTTGCTAAGGTGATTGTGATGAGATGATGCAGGTTTTGTTAAGAGTTCATTGGCCAGAGTATGTGTATGCATTTTTGCCGTAATGTTGCTTATACAAATGTATTGCAGTGTTTTTGTGTTTTGTTACATTGTTACATATTGTTTATGCTGTATTTTATGATTAGATGCGTACTGTTAGTTTCGACGAATTTCTTAATGACTGGACTAGAATGCCGTCGAGACAAAAATATGTCATCATTTTCGTAGAGCTTATGAGAATCTTGTTTAATGAATATGTTTATCAAGTATCAAAGCTGTAATGGCTTAGTAATATGCAAGAATTTATGATTGTTTTCCCCATAATTTTATGGCTAAAAAGTCCTGGCAGTGGTACAGTTAGTCAAATAAAGTGAAAATTATTTATAGCATGTCGAATGAGGATTGGATATAGTTTATAATGCACAAAAGCATTTATCGTCACAGTTAATTTATTGCAGTATGTGAGCAGTTCAGTTATATAATGATTGCCATTTAGCACAGTCCATTGTTCTATTCCTTTCAGGCTTTTTAGTGTAAAAGCCAAATTGTGGCAAGGAATAAAATTTGAATCATGACTGGCACGATGGGCAGTTTCTTGATTGCAGTTGCCAAAAAGTCTTACTGTCTTGTTTTCATTTACATTTTCATCATTTCAACGTTTTATTTTTGTGTTGACCTTACATCTATTCGTAGTTAGTCATTAGTGCGCTACCAGTGGAGGTTGGGGATTGGTCAACATCTGTAGATCGTAAACAAACCGAGTCAGTCGCCTTTCAATGTGACAACATCTGCGTCAGTGAATTTGTCGTGAAAAGTTGTTGATTGGAAAACTGAATGTCTCTAGCGTATCGTGTGTGTCTCTGAGTGTGTTACGTGTGATGATGTCTGGTGGAGTTTCAAGGACTTGTAGAAGCAGGTTGGATGTGATGAGACACTGTCATTCCGTGAGTGCAATGCGTTGTTGGTCGACTCGCAAGGTACTTTACTGTAGTTGTTACAGAGAAGCTTTGTGTGTCGTTGACTCATGCAAACCATTTATTATGTTAGTTATCATAACAGTTGTTTAGTGACGGGGAATGTCGAGGTCGGTTGGCTGACCACACAATTCCCTAGCTGCAGCAACCTCAGGATGCAGGGTGAGGTCACGTGACTAAATGTCAAACTGGACTGTATTGTTCAGTTAAGAGTTGTTTGTTTACATGCGGTACATCTGTTCATCTCAATAAAGATGCATTGCTTCAATAACCGCAGTGTGGTACAAGTGTTGAGAGAGCTCTGTGCTGTGAACACTGAACAGTGCAGTATTGCATGATGGGATGTCAGAGAGAGAGACGTTCCAAGGTCAGCCAGTCGTGTTCTGTGATTAGCAGGTGGTTCAGAAATGGCAGAAGTTGCACGTTGTCTTGATTTGAGTTAGTGTTTAAAGCTAAATTCTAGTCCGTCAGTACGAGTGTTTGTCCGTTAGTGCCGAGTGTTGAAAGTGAAGTTGCCGATGTCGTGTGAGTTATTTGTTACTGACTGGCGAGTGTGTCGAGTGTGAATGTTGTTGTTTTGGTTGAGACAAGACTTGATTGATTTGTCGGTGATTCAAGCCAGTTATCACAGTTTCGTTCGGTTTCTTTGTGCGCATGTGTGTATGATCTACACGTGTTGAGTCTGATAAAGTTGTTATTCATACGCGGAGACTATGGTCCTCCAGTGATAAAAGCAATGTGACAGTTTTAAGGCCGATTGTGATTGTTGCATGGACACCAGTTCAACTCCAGTATGCGACTACGTTTTTTTAACATTTTAACTATAAATGTGGGAAAGGTCCAATTTGAGGCCGCCCGGCGCCCCAAGGCCAACTGGAAATACAATTTAGTGGTTGTAGCACGTGTAAAAATTTGAGGGAACAGCACCCCTAAAGGTCGAAATATAGTCTCCCGAATAAAGTCCACTTGGGTGGGTCAACATTGCACGCCTGTAACTTTTTTGTTGTGGACCAAAGTTGAGCAAATTTTTAACCCAAACGTGAGAGGGGTTTAGTTGATACTTGCTTTTCAGATTTTCATTAGGCCTATGTTGATCTGTTCCGGAGTTGTTTGCGCTCAAAGTCGAAAGTTGTCAGAAATATTGCCGAATTTTGGACGTTTTTGCCCTCCCAAATTTTGTTGGGGGCACCACTTCCAGCAATCGGCCAGCGCAGCACTGTCTCAAAATTGTGTGATTATGTGTTGCTGCGAGAGTGTAGGCCACCCACCATGCATCCGTTTGTAGTAGGCCACCCACCATGCATCCGTTTGTAGTGCAGTGCATTTGCAGAACTAATGTACAGTCATGTACACTGGGCTGGAAATAATGAACGTGCTTAGTGTATGAGATTGCACATCAGTACCTCAAGATGCACAGCACAGTTTTGTCTGTTGTCAGCAAACGCTTCAGTTGTCGATGTGAATAAAATGTGCACGACCAACTGACAGTCCAATTGAAAAGAGTTATCCATCATCAGTGTGACTGTTCTCATTTTCTGCCAAACATTACCTATATGTAAAGACATACTGCTTCTGGTTACTTAGTGATGGGCCTTTCACAAATTCTTATTTTCAACACAGAATAATGGTAAGGTGTAGTGTCGATTATTTGTGACATTTTAGTTTCATGTTTGCCTCATGAGAATCGTGATACAATAGCAGTGATGTTAACAAGGCCAAGGCCACACGATAAAAGAAGTAGTGAAATCCTTTTTTCGAAGTACTTTTACACAAAATTTTAGTAACATCACTCATTGCTGATAACATGATACAAATGACTGAGTAGAATTACACAGTTATCAAAAGTCAAAGCAGTTTTAGCAGTTACAAAGTGGTTTACTACTTTTCAGTGCTGCATTGCATTTCAGTTGATTTTGGTCTTGCATTTTTGGCCAATGCCACAAAATTTGGCCTTAACAGGCATGCAAACACTGGTTATACTGTACATTTGTTTGTGTCCTGGCTGCAATCAAGGCTATACTGGACTATATTTTATCAAAGTAGAGTAAGCACACCTCGTTTCCTGGCGGAGTGTCGTAAGAGGCAAATTAACCATGGTACATGTAGTTCTATTTTTGAGTGTGCTCTTTCTGGGTTGTGTTAAGTTTCTGTATTGCCTGTATTCTTGATTTGTCTTTGTCTTCTATTTTCCAGTGTGAACCAATGTGCTGACGTTCCGTTCTACTCCCTCACTATCAAAATCGCATCATCTACTGCAGTAATCCCTCTCCTGCCTGTACCGAGCATTGGTGAATTCGTAATGGCTAATAGGTGAGCCATACTGCCTATCGACGGTAATAACATCATGTGGAAACATTAAGAAAACCTCCTATAAAACAGCACTATCTTGTCGGCACTGTATTTGTCATCTTTATGAAATGGATCACAATGCAATCTGTTACCACTAGTATGCACCATCAGATATTATCATTCCAGCAGCTGATTGGATTTGCTTATAACTATCATATAACTTAATAATACACTGTGTCCCAAAAAAACGTGACTACATTTTCTACAATAAGTGTCCGATTACTATAATTTTTAGCACAGTTAGTAGTAAGTCTATGCATCATCGAAAGATGGTTTCATTTCCCATCTCACCTATCTAGTGCAACTACCTTACCTTGGGAAATCACAGAACACAAAAATGGCCAATTTCACTGCAAGCAACATATTGTTTAGTGAATAAACAACGTTAAACAATATTTTATTTACGTTAAACAATATTTTATTTACACAAGTTCTTTCAGTCCAAGTATCTGTCAGACAGGCTCATAACAAGTGCTCAAAATGTGGAAGTATCGACACTCTGTTAAAGAAAATCCGAAGAGCGGGTATATATGATTGATCAACAATCGGGCAGTGGCAGACAGCGTTCTGTGTGTGTCAACGAGAACACTGAGAATGTCGAAGACCTTGTGTTCAGTCAGGAAAACAATCCAAAAACGAACCGATTGAATCGTGAGATCTCATGTGAAACTGGCATTCACATTCACTGACTGACTGTACACAGAATAATTTATTGCGATCTCCAGCTAATGACGTCGCGCACAGCAGCTGTCCGAAACCAATCGCGTTGCCCGTCTGACTCCCTACAAGCAGCTGCTGTAAGAGGTACAGTTTGACTTCATATGGTTTGGGGATGAAAAGTGTTTACCGTCGAACCACCATTCAACTCGCAGAACGATCGGGTTTATGCACCAGTTGATAACAAGAAGCGATACATCGATCCCAGCCGTCTGCTA
>Ga0056114_1001322_pt1 | contig 11068 bp, 7 predicted proteins | sample WorMetHERISLAND1_FD_77005 | JGI IMG/M metagenome (GOLD analysis project Ga0056114, IMG submission 77005) | Marine gutless worms symbiont microbial communities from Max Planck institute for Marine Microbiology, Germany - Olavius loisae HERON... ...
CCTATGTGATCACAATTCACCAACGTTACAGACAGACAGACAGACAGACAGACAGACAGACGACATGCGATCGCAATACCGCGCTTTGCACTAAAGTGCATCGCGCGGTAAAAACCATTCAAATACGTGGACCTTAAGCTAGATTTCAGCCTTCTACCGTCCGTGGGATGGTAAAATGAGTATCAGCTTTCGGGCTGAGTAATAATAAATGGCGATGGTGAGTGTAGTTCACTGGCAGCCTACAGGCGGGCCTATGGCTCAAGCCGATCGGCTTGGTCCAAAGGTCGGCGGCCACCTGACGCTGTGCTGCATTCATCACTTGAACCAGGGTGAGCTCTCGCAATGCTTATGCATGATGACAGCACTACAAAGATTATCCTGGCATTATTATTAGTATTATTGAAAGCAGTCACAGTGTAAATTATACTCACGGATCAGTGAGTTCTACGCTGGCTGAGGCTCCTGCTCTCGTCGTGATTTCTTCTTCGTTTTCTTCGTCTTGGTCGGTGCTACGTCAAACGTCTCCGCCGCCGTGGCCCTGCTGCTGCCGGCCATCGACTTGGCAACATCCGACGGATTGATCTCAACCTTCTCCACCGACAAGTCTGTGTCCATGTCCGTCACTTTCTTGATGGCTCTCGTCAACTCCTGCAAGAAACAGCAAACTCAGTGTCAGTAACAGCATAATGACCTTCATCGACAGCCTAGTGTGGGGTGTCTTACTACAGTAACAATATACAATGACGCGTATACGATGGATAGACGGTTAAGGTTTAACGGCATTTTGAACACACAAATAGCGGCTATATCATGCCTGAGAAAGTTTACTTTAAGGTCTATTGGTAAGGCCAATGGCGTGTATAAAAGAGACTATTTTGTTTAGGATGAATGTTATGGAAGAGATCTTTGAGACTAGAAGCTGTATAGAAATTTTGGTGAATGATATCAAAGTCGACACAACTGATCAGTATAATGTTCTACAGTTGTCACGTGTTTACGGCCTCAAGGCACCTGCAACTGTGGGAGGGGTTAGCAGATTATACAGATAAGTTTTTAAAAACACTGAAAAAGAAACAACCGTTAAAATGATGAGGCAGGGAAAGCGCTGTGAGACAAATGTTGCAAATGGGCCAGAGAATTTAAATGTTAATAAATATTTAAAACTAAGATTAACAGTAATATGTTGAGAGGAGTTTGCTGCCGAGTTGATCCACTTCAACAGATATGGGCAATGAATGCCAACAGGCCAGTCGGACCGATCAGAAAAAGCGTGGTCGCTAAGTGCGACAAGTGAGAGTCATCAAGTTATTGGATTTGATGTGGACAATTTTCCATTGCAAGCTAATGTCTTGTACACTTTTCATCTGTTTTCTCTTCAGCCCCAGAGGTAAGTCTTGCACTAGGCCGTGCTGCTTGGATTTTAATGTCAAAAACGGTAAGTGAAATTGTGCCGCAGTATAGCCAGCTGGTACAACAGTGTCTGCTAGACATTACATGTGGATCAGACAGTTTTGATCAAAACAGAAAAATCAAATTAAACACATAACTGTTTATGACCATTACATTTTACAATGTCTCTCTGTTCTCTGCAACTAAGGAAGCACAGCAAACTTCACAGCTTAAGTTCACGTTCTGAAATGACGCCCACTGTTGCCATATGGGTACAGCTATAAAGCACTGTGCCAGAACGGATTAAGCAGTCCTTTGTAATTTTTGACATCCGGGCACTCTGACGCTCAGGGCTGGCTGAGGGTCAGAGTGCCCGGATATCAAAAATTCAAACTGCGGCTTAACCCGGTCTGGCACATGATGCTAGATAGCTGTACCCATATGGCAACAGTGTGCGTCAAACAGTTAATAAACACTCACGTCATCATCATCAACTGATTCACGATGAACTGCTCTTCTTTCCACCTTCGTCTCCGCTGCTCCATTCTTCACCGACTTGTACTACAATGCAACAGTCACACTTGCATGACCAGCCAATTATCAAATAAATAATACTACTTGAACGCTGCATATCATTGTTTTTAGAAAACCATCGCAAACACGTCTCCGCTTCAACACAGTTACACAATTCAGTATTAATATAATTATAGTCGCTATGGTTTAGCTCATACCTACAAAATTAATCGGAATTTATGGAATTTATCTAGATCATCTCAATGTGACAAAACCACATATCTACATTAAATTAAGCAGTGGGTATTAATTATATTGCTCCGAAATATAGCGTAGTATAATAGATAGTATAGCATACAAACATCCCAAATTAGTCAATCACAAACGGTTATTATTGCCGAAACAACCTAAAATTGTAGATAGTTAAACAGCATAAAATTCTGCTGACAAAGATACAATGAACAAACATTTAAGTTGCATGTAGAACTGAATGCTCCTTTAAAACGGTAGCTGGTAGTCTGAGATACTTTGATTAGAAAGTGTAGTAAGTGTAACAGTGTGACTAACATCCTTGGCATCCGATGCTCTGGGTGAACTCGTGGTTGACTTCTTCTTCTTCTTCTTGCGTCTTTGTACTTCGTCTGATGCGCTGCTGCTGCGGTTCACATCATGTGATGGTACACTGTCACCTGCAGGCTGCGATGTCTATTGAACAACAACACACAGACAGACACGGACGTTAAGTCCTCGAAGCCAACGTGGCTTTGGGGCCAAAATTTTCGGCTTCAGCTTCGGCCTCGTAGCATCCGGCCTCGGCCTCGTGCCGTGCTGGCCTCGTTCTCACAAAGGTTGTCCTCATGGCCTAGTTGTCAGTCATCGAAATCACATCATTTACGTTACGTTCTTCTCCGATAGGAAATTGTTGCTTGCATTATAATTATTCTGTTATAGTTAACTGTTGAACAGTGCATTGACATTGTTGTGACTGTCATACTGGGTGTGATTTCTTGGTGTTGATACATTATATGTTGGAGCACAAACGTTTATATATGGTATTATTATAACTCATGTGACATCTCTGGCCTCGGCCTCACAATTTTCTTTCGGCTTCGGCCTCATAGCATCTTATGTCAGATGCGATAGTTTTTTTTTGCTAATTTTCACTGCTATACGTGCAGTAGCAGCAGCAGCAACTGCAGATTGCCGGTCAGTCAGTGGGCGCTACGGCTGGCATTGATACATCATCGTAATCTACCTCGTTTGTGTAGCGAGGAGGCAGCGTGTCCGTCTGCTCATCGGCATCCATCGACGACGGACGAACTGTTTTGACGTATGCAACACGGTTAGCATCAGCAGCTGTGCCAGCCACCACAGCAACCTGCTTGTCCTACGCAGTGTCCCAGTTACATGTCATAACATCAACATACCCTTAGAGACTGTCAGGGATCAACAATGCTGGTATTCCAACTCAAAGCACCACCATGTAATAGGACAAAACTGATAGTATTAATGCTAAGTATTGCCACGAAGCAACTGACTACGTATGTACTTGCAGACTGAATGTCTCTAGCACTTAAAGGCTGAATACAGCAACGTCACTGTTTGGATGGTGATAAGGTGTTCCCAAGTAGTTACAAGCCCACCACTGAAAAACCGCATGGTGCTCATCTCCAAGTCTTTTATGCTGAGATGACGGTGGATTAAATACAATGCATAACAACCTGTGTCGATCAGTTGGCAAACAGTAGTCTCATTAACAGACTATAAAATTTAAAAAAATCCAAAACGAGCAAAGCAAGGAGTTCTTTATTTGCAGTAATGCATCAATTTACCACACATCTGAATGCATTTCTCTTAAGTTGATTCAACAGTTGATGCCACGTGAAACCAAACACCTAATGCACTTGTTAGCAATTCAGTCAGATGATGGCGCCAAAATGTCCAGGCAATGTTGGCAAAATGGCTAGTAATTAGTACAGAACATTACAATGACTAAATTATAATATATCTACTATGCTAATGTACAGAAAAACCAATGATCACCTTTACAACAACTGCACCCAAGCTAATAATGATAAGGTAAAATTAATAATTGCATAAACACATGAAAAATTTAACAATAAACATTTGCATGCAGAAAGTGTGAAAAACCAACATCGCTGTAGTCTTCAATGTAGTCGTCGGTGTAACCACGACGCCCAGACCTCATGTCCAATGAAACTGACTTTTTCTTGTCTTCTCGATCAATGAATAAACCTTCCACGTTCACATACAACACTAGACGTGTCAGGAACCTTTGCTAATCAACGAAAGAAGCCATAACAATATAATCTGATCGTATGAGTGATCAGACAGATTCTCTGCACGACAGGAGAGAATGTTATTACATGTCATTCCCAACACCACCAGTACGCTGAGGTGGGTCTGTGTGACACTCACAGTTTACATTCTGTTGTGGACCTAGCGGTAAAATGTTGTCGGTGATGATGTGAAAATGAAACTTTTCTAAGCTGCTACTGCTGTTCTTGCAGCATACGTGACAGTGTATAACAATCATTTTTTAATAGAGCTCAAAAAAAACATAACGAACAGTTAAGCAAAGTGAAATTATTACTGGTTTCGATTAACTCGCGTATTTCAGGGAAACAATACAGTCATGGGTGAAATTGGGGTATACGCCATATACCAACCTCTGCCCTCTGATGATTTTGACAGCCTATACTTACCTCATTTGTCATAATAAACTAGTGTATACTGGGATATACCGGCGCCTCGTTTCTAGCGTATACCCACCTCTATTTTTAGCAATAAACCACTGAATACAGTTCCACAAACGTACTGTTGTTAAGACTGCGTGACGTCAGCGATCGTGAGCTGAGCGTGCGTTCAAACGTGGGAGCAGCGCGTTCATGCGTCGACGACCAGATACGTGACTGGTACAACGTTCGACCTGCGAACTGCGACCTTGTTGAGCCGAAACGAGAAAACAGGTTCTGATCAAACACCACGGGCTCCTTGAAACTACAAAACACAATCAGCTTAGTAAGCAAGTGAATGTAGCGAGTGCTTTTATTGAAACTGTAGCCAGATAGCTGAATGGAATACAGATAACATGCATAAGGAAAAGCAACAATGTCAAAGGTTTCATGGATCAGTTCTCATCCAACTAGATCCACACACAGAAAGACACGTCATACAAGTCAAAGACGTCTCGAAATGTGTCAAAAGAACTGTACGTTAAAAATGGAATTTCTGCAAAAAAAAATTCCAGAGAGTCCGAGACTACTGTCCTTTTCCTTCAGTAATTCAGCTACACACTGTTTTTAACCAGCCTCCTCCTTTATGTCAAAACAGAAGGAATGTCTGCTCATGACATCCGAGCTTAAAGCTCTTGTCATAGTACCAGGTCCGATATTATGGTATTCACTCACTCACTCACTATTATTTTGTATCATTCAACATCTTCTTCTTCTTCTTCTTGTGTGGCATGCACCACTAGGGGTGCGTAGCGCCAAACGCAGACATCAGTCTCCAGAGTGGACGATTCTGAGCCACAGTTATTGCCTCATTCCAGTGAGAGATTGTTTGGCCTGAAAATACTTGTTCTGTCTTCATGTTTTACAGGCAGCATAGCAGAGGCATTCTCAAGCATTTTTGCCATAAATAAGCAACTATTTTTTATTAGTTACTTATCTAATACAATGTACTGTGTATTACAATGCAAGTAGATATAAAGAAGCATTAATTTTGCCAAAGCCATATAATGTAACGGGCAAATATGAAATGTAATGGCAGAGTGCCTAACAGTCAGATGGCAGCATAGTCAAATTGAAGATAGTTTTACTGGACTATTCCCACATGAAAATGATGCCCTAAAACAAAAAGGCACAGTAATACATCTGTGCAGTGTTTGTGGGAGGACATATATGGTCAAAATAAACATAGATAATTACGTCAGTCAAAGAGTTCAGAAACTGGTTTACCGAAAGAACGTGTGATGTTCGAAAGCAAGACGCCAAAGGCGTTTTGCCAGCGCCTTGCTGGTCATCTTGAAGCCAACGACGTTCTGGAAGCGTTCAAACTACACAACCAAAACCCACGGTTATCAGCAGCAAATAAAACATTATGATAAACTGTCTCAGTTTATATTTCACCATGTGTACATGAAATATTTCATTATCAAATAACATAAAATACTACTCACTGCGCCAGGTCTGATCTTGACGTAGAACACGTTGTTCTTGTAGCTCAACTTTGTTATTTTTGGCCACGGAAATCGGTTCACGTGAAGCGTATTGTGGTAGACGTGAAGTCCGTCTGCGCAGACTCCGATGTGAATGTCGACAAGCTCGGCGTCCTGCGCAGCACATCAGTCAGAGCCATAGTTTCCACCTTGTGCAAGCACCCACTTCACATGGGAGACGGACGATGGGAGTAAGTTTTGACCAGAATTATTCCATCCCTGGTATCTTCAGCGACTTACAACTTAATTCACTCAATGTGTCACTTTAACTTTTGAGTTAGCCTTCCGCTCAGCCTTTCGCTGAGCGAAACCTTGAGCTGAACGCTAAAGTCCGGGCTTGGACCAAAGTTCAACTTAACTCTGGACTGAGCCAGTTCTGACTCAATTGCCATTTAGTGAATTCGCGTGTAATGGTTGGCAAACTTGGCATTAAATTTAAATTGCTGTTTCGACAGCTGCGACGACAGGTACACATCTTCCATCGATCCACATGCAGTTCTCAACAGCTTTGCATTTCTGCACCTCACTCCTTGCTGTGCACCAGTCGAAACTGCAGCAGCTCCAAAAATCATTGCCATGTTTGTTTATAAATGTGACGTCATTTTGCTCAGTGATAAAAAGTTAAAGTGAGTTTAGTCTTAGCAAAAATTGAGTCCTAAGGGCTTATGCTATCTTTTCGATACAAATTCTGTCGATTTAAGTCAGTTAGTTCGGCTTAAGTTTGGTCTAAGTACGTACTTAGACCGAAATTGTGGTCTAAGATTATCGCTGAGCGAATCACTAATTCACTCAGCGAAATCATTACTTTTTGACTTAAGTCTGTACTTAGACTGAAGTTTATCTGAGCAAAAGGCTAAGTCAAAAGTTAAGGTGACCTAATTTATCAGGCATAAAAACACTGCATGACAAATGACAAGATAGCAATTTCACTGGTGGAAATAATACCACATGACACTGAGCATATTCTGCAAAGTTTTTTTTGGAACTAAAAAGAGAGCGAGTAAATGAATTTCATATTCAATATTTAGTTACAGAAATCAAGACATAGCCTAAATGCAAAAATATGTCGTTCAAAATCTATGACGATATATCTATGCTTTTAACTGTATTAAACATTCCTCATGTCTAAAGTTTTCTTCATATAAATCCGTGCAGCATGCTAATCTGTACAACACAACATAAAATTATTTATTATCACATAGTAACTAATGATACAACTAATATCTCATAGTACCGAGACTACATACATACATACATACATATTTATTTATTTGCTCAAAAATTTCCAATATAACCCAACAAAAACCAAAGAAACTAGACAAGTTGGATCAGTGACAATACCTTCGCTTGCTGTAAATGAAGTCCGTACATGTCAAGCTTCTTAGCATTCTCCAAATACATCAGTTCTGCCTCTGCAGGAGTCCGTCCTCTACAGACAAACCACTTCTCAATGTTGCACAAATGAATCATTCACATTTCGACCAGTACATGCAGTGGAGGCATAACATACAACTGCAGGTAATCCAGTCTATTCAGGCAGTGCAGTATACTGCCCTATAATGTACTAGTGCTGACCACTATTCCACTTGACCAACCCATAACACCATTGTTGCAACTTTAGACAAACAGTGCCTCTGAGGTTAGGACCATATGAATGATATGATACGGTCTAATCAAAAATAATAGAATTGTCAAACCTTTTCTGAAACAGTTATAGCCAATGTAGACTTTCTGGAGAAATATTTCTGTGAATCAAGAACATGAATATGTTATTAAACTACTGCACGTTGTGATACAGTGAAAATACAGCGTTGCAGCGTGTTCAGCAATGTTATGATATACTCACATCAGCTGAGTCTGATGCATCTCAGCAATCTTCACCAGCAGCTCATCTGTCTGGTCCGGAGCAAACTGGATGTCTCTGATGTAGTCGATGCCTGTACCATGCTCAGCGGGGTCGTAGTCGCCGAACTCCGATTGAACAACACACGATCCAAGAAGAGCGCTCGCCACTTTTGAGCACGGAACCCTGCAAACCAACATCACCAGCATCACAGCAGTGTTGTCTTTCTCATTGCATTAACATACAACTTTTACACATGTAAAAAATAACACTGTGACTGCATAAGTTAAAGGTAGTCTAAATGCTTCTGACTTCAAACAATACAAGACAATGCAGAATAACTAACGTGATCAAATATCGACTACAGCCAATGTATTCCAGGACACATTATGCTGTCTTTTTGTTAAACCTGTAAATATGCTTTTTTTTCTAACATATAAAGCTTTGCCAAATCTGACATAAAATAATATATTTTAAACTAAATTATACACTGGAGTTTTAAAATGTCTATTAACTTTCACCAATTTGATGCTGTTGACAACAGAATGAGAGAAACTCTGAAACACAAAACAATGCTGTACCTTCCAGAGAGAATGTCGTCTCGTATCTGAAGAACCAGTTGATAACTGCACGCAAACGATTAACACAACAGCAGGTCTTGTTTCCACCAAAGCAAGTTGTACTGACTAAAATAATATTAATACAATAATATCAGAGAGCCATATTATGATGTGCTAAATAATGCATTACAACCAACACAGAATATCACATGGATATAATTTAAAATGAACAAAAGTTCTATGTCAACTGATAAAGAAAAAGGCACGTTAGCAAATGAATAGCATATGCAATACAACTCATCAAGGACAAAAAGCTTTTGCATCATCATTGAAATGTATCAACCGTGTGAGTTCCTCCTGCAAGATGGATGGCTCCGGTGGATAGAACTTGACAGAGAACTCAAACACCCATTTGCCGCCTGCAGTATGCAACATCATCACACGCTTATCATAACGAGAACAAAGTCAGATTCACGTCATCATCAAAACCCGACTGATTCTATTCACTACATAAAGGCAAAAATCTTTTCCCCAAATTGCATGAAGTCAATCTAGAACTTTCTAAAAAAAACAAAAATAACAAATTCAAAGCTGCTGTCGAAAGATAATAACCAGATACCAAAAAGCCTTAATCTAAAAATGTGCATATAATACAATCTTATCATTCTTCTTCTTCTTGTGTGGCAAGCACCACTAGGAGTGCGTAGCGCCAAACGCAGACATCAGTTTCCAGTGTGGACGATTCTGAGCCACAGTTATCGCCTCATCCGGTGAGAGATTGTTTGATCTCAGGTCTTGCTGGATAGTCTTATACTAGATATATAATGTAAACACAGAATGACCTACTTCCAATCTGTCGAGAAATTTTTCTGTCATGCCTCAGCCAAAACTGAAAACATAGCGCACCACTTAAAATCAGCAATAAGCAAGACGTCACTGTTACAATAAGCAGCACACAAGAAGTCAACTACACACAGAAGAAAACAAAGCTTATGCAAGTGCTGCAAAAATGCACTCCTCCAAATGAATATCAGCAGCAACACAGCTTCCAAGTGACACAAAAAGCAACTTTGCCAGAAACATTAAGATAATGGATGACGCAGACATTGGTCTCCATGCCACTCAACAAATAAGGCCATTAAAGCAGTCAATATTATTTCACTTATTGTCTGTGATATAAACAATAGCATTGACCCACAGTCACAGTATTTTCCTCCTTCAAAACATGGCTTCAAAAAGGATTCAGGTGGTACTTATAAGAAAATTCCAGTTTTGTTTGTTAATAGTTTTGCCAAGCCTCAAAAACGAAAAAACACACAAGAACAAGTTTACTGTATTGTGTAAGTCTGTTTCTTTTACCAAAACGATAAAGCATTTATTGACGCAAAACTTAACAACTATGGGTAAAACAGTGAAAAACAAAGAAAAAGTCAAAGACTGGTAAAGATGGTTTTCTATGAATGTGGTTTTTGATGTCAGTTTCGAAATCAGGCCAACAATACTAAGCTAGATTGTGTACAATATGATTGGTCAGTTTGACACACTTACCTTCCCTTCCGCTGTGCTGTATGTGCATGAGAAGTAATCTCGCTCCATCACATTCACATACTCACAGACTTTGTCCACAAGAACTCTACCCTTCGTCTCTTTCTACCAAACATACACATAACGGCAGAAAATGTCACATCAGTCTACTGCTACCACTAGCATGCTGACAAGCTGACAGGATGACTGCTAAAGTCTATCTGAGAAGTAGTAAAGCAAACACTCAGTTTATTTTTTTCTTCATTTTTACAAAGGAAGGTAGCAAATATCAAGAAAGAGCTCATCCACTCAATAGTCATTCTTTCATAAAGTTTTTGAAATGCAGAGTTCAAAGTCACAATTTATGCTTTAACACATACAGTTGTATTGATCAATAAAATCAGTCAACACAAATAATATAAAAAGAAAAATCGCAACCTCTACGTCAACTTCAATTTCCGATCCATCCAGAAGCATAACTCTTGCACGAACAGTGTTCTTAGGTTGTGCTGTTTGTCGAGACGGCGACATGAAATTAGCAATGCCTCTCCTCTGTTTCTTCTCATCTCGCTCCTGTTTGCGCGTTGGAGCATTGGATTTCTCCTTCTGCTGCTTCGCCTCCTCTTTCAACCGTTGTTTCTCGTCCTGTTTGCGTTTTTTCTCACGTTCTTTCTCCTCTTTCTCCAGTCGTTTCCGTTCTGCTTGTGCCTTCTTGGGATCAGAACTGGCAGCTGGCAATGTTGGAGTTTCTTCTACATTTGTACTGGTGCCATCAACACCAACATTCTGCAAAACCATTCACTGATTCTATTTAAAAATGCCCAGTTATAAAAACTAACAAAGGAGGGCAAAATATTTTAACATTTCGATTACAGAAATTACAACAAGAAAGCCGTGCTGCCGCAAGGAAACCGCGCGATGCCGCAAGTGTTCTTTTCCGTTGAAGTTCGCCAACAACATTCACTACAAGTATAAGAAAGACTAGCCAAGCTTCGA
>Ga0056114_1001323_pt1 | contig 11068 bp, 7 predicted proteins | sample WorMetHERISLAND1_FD_77005 | JGI IMG/M metagenome (GOLD analysis project Ga0056114, IMG submission 77005) | Marine gutless worms symbiont microbial communities from Max Planck institute for Marine Microbiology, Germany - Olavius loisae HERON... ...
AAACCATACAGAAAACAGAAAATACACAGACACACAAAATAGTATACAAATAACCGTTACACAAATAAACACAGCAAGTCCCCTAGTCTACAATAATATGGGGTGACTAGGGGACAGCTCCAACAGAGGGCAGGTTCGCTAGGCCTGAACGGTGGTGGGACTGCCGCCGCGGTACCCCCAAATGACTAAGGAAATACATTGTGGTCTTGAAGGTAAAAAAAGCAGGATAAGTTCTTCACGGGCAGCCATCTCAGAACATCTAAGGTACTACGATATAGTTACAACATTGAGTGAGTTGAACACAACTATCTTAATTCAAGGCCGTGATCAACCAATCATTTTCGACGCTGTTTACGTCATGCTTGGCTGTATCAGTGACATTATGGGTGGTTAACTCACTGTAGACTCTGTGTTGACAGGTAGGTGACACAGCAGGTCACGAATTAAAGTGAGTTTCATTGTGTGTTACTTGCTCACAAACAACAGTAATTGCATTTTATCAACTATCTGGACTGGAAGTCTTCAATACCACCACTACATGCGCGTAAACATCACGACGTAGTAGTAGCAATTACAAAAAGAAAAAGGCTTCAAGTGGCAAAATGATGGGCTAATCGCAAGTTCTGTTGTCGGTGCAAAATACTGGTAATAAGTACTATACATATTTTGGGTCCTTCAATTTTGTTTTTTTTTACTAACCTTGTTAACACAGTTAACAATTAGGAATGACATTTCAGCAGTAACATTAATGGTTTTTACAGAAGCTGTAAGTGTTATAGTCCAACAACATGCACAATTGCACATTATACGCAGAAACACAACACGACACCATGTACAGTGTAGTTCACACCACAACATTCATGTGTTGTGCAAGACATAATGCCTCGGCAAAAGTGGAAAGTGCGAATCACTGAGAAAATAGCAGATATCAAGATTAATAGATTCGACATAAAAGTACAAGACTTTCACAAAACATTTACTTGCGGAACGAAGATGACAGGTATGCTGTGTAAAAATTTTAGTAATGCATCACAGACAGACAAAAAATAAAATTAGCATTTCTCTGTGTGTCAGCTTGTAAAAATCAAATGGCACAAATTATACAGAAGTAAGTACATTTCAAATAACATTCAAATCACAAACGTTAATACCATCAAAAAATATAAGATGAACTGAAGACAACTGAACAAAAAGTCAAAATTAGCACTTTTACACAACAACAAAAGTAACAGTTCAGTCATTCAAAATATCCTCTTTGAATGTTACTTAGAACAGAAGCATTTCAGACAGGAATTGATAGGCGTAAAATAAATCGAAGACAAAGTGAACACAAAATGAACACAATTAAAAAAGTTCCAAGACACAGACTAGTATGTCGTGGAAACGGAATGCATTGACAGAATGTACGTTATGCACGGATTTTTATTTTGTACAATTTCAGCTTGAAACCAAGCAGTTCCGTCAGCACGGCCGAGAACGCAGACAACACAACAACTTTTGTGATGTTGTACAGAAATGGATTTGCCGACAGTCCAGAAATCTTGAACGGACTTTCCAGCTCCTGAAAACAACACCAGTTGCCTCTATCAGCTAACAACAAACTACACTGGCTAAGTCAACAGTACTTCAAAAAAGCATAAAACTAGAAATGTGAAACCAATGAGAATAGGGACTGCCAATATGAGACTAATTTATCTCCTAAAATAGCAATAAATTTGCTTCCATTCTATAACTGTAAACCAACTTTGCAAAATACATCAGTGCAATACAGTGCCATGTATGAGACCCTGCAACACCCACAATTGCCGGAGCCACAGAGCTTGAAGTGGGCCAAAAAGGCCACTCCGCTGTCTGACTGTATGGGTCTCGACCTACTGCAATTGGCAAACAGATCGCCTCTTCGTTGCAGGATTAGCGGGCTTTACCTAAGACCTGCAGGACTAGAGCCTACATTAGCCAGCCAAGATATCTGACTGCACACCCCTCATGGTGAGGATGCTGTAGGTTAGATTGTGCAGGGTGGGGTCAATAAAACTACTAATCAGCTGAGTATGACTGTGTGATTAATGTAACCTTCAGGAGATCCTCGGCAAGCTTAAGGACACTGTTAGCGACCATCAGTTCTTCCTTCTTGTGAGGCTTCTGTTCCATGTGCAAGTACAAATTTATCTACAGAACAAGACGCACAGCACGTCTACTCTATCATAGTTCAACAATGCAGAACGACAAGACGACAAACATCATCGATTCAGATGCAAATCACTGACAAACCACACTACGCTTTTATGGCAGCTGAAATAACCCTTAACCCTTTAACGCCCACTGTTGCCATATGGGTACAGCAATAAAGCATCCTGTGCCAGACTGGGTTAAGCCGTCATTTGTAATTTTTGACGTCTGGGCACTCTGACAGCACTGAGCATCAGAGTGCATGGATGCCAAAAATTACAACAGACGGCTTAACCCGGTCTGACGCAGGATGTTTTATAGCTCTACCCATATGGCAACAGTGGGCATCAAAGTTTTCATTCAATTGAAGCCATAGGTAATGGTGCTACTTGAAAGATGGTAACCACATACAATTTCCAATTAGGCATCCATTGCAACCATGTCTATCTTGCACCGTTTTCAAGATACACAGACTTATTGGCTAAAAACAGCAAATTTTTTATAGCTCATTTCTATTTACCACCCCTGGAAGGGCTGGCCCTGTCGCAAATTTAATTATCAGAAAACTACAATGATCTGGCTTTTAGACATTCTAACACAACAATGGACTGTTTAGGATGGACAGACAGACAGACAGAATAGCTGTAGCAATACTGGGCATAGCACAGCATAGCACAGCATACCACGGCAAAAATTAATTGAAAGTACATGAAACAAAAAAAAATGACAAAAAACACAATGGAGCATGTATCAGCATTACTAACCATTTGCACTACAACACAGACTGTTGTAGTTGAAGAGAACTGCATGTTGGCAACAACAACATGCCATACATGACAGCAGTAACATGATAGTGACATAAGCATTCATACCTGTTCGGTGATGAGGACTGAAAAGTTGCGATATTTCTTGTTTATTTTAGTGCCGAGCGTGATGAAGCGCAGCAGATAGACACCAAGACACATGCACCACATCACCAGTTCCCAGTTGCCGAGATCGTCCAGGAATGCACCATAGTCTTGCAGTAACTGTACAACCGTCACTTGTGCAAGTTCACTCGTATCAGTCAGCAGAAACTTGTGCTAACATCTATCTTGCATATAATGCATGAATTCTGTGTATTTGCTTATATGTTTGTTCTAGATACTGTAAAACGCAAAATTTCTGCATGCCCTTAATGTTGCGAATTTTGTGACTTCAGCAAAATTCAAAAATAATTGGGTCGCGTTATTCGAATGGTAATCAATTAGTTAGTACATCTCTAGTAGATACGACAGCAAGCTAACCAGAAATGGCTATTTTGCCACTAAACAGTATTATAGTTGATAAGTATTGTAATGCTTACATGTGTGACAAGTGACATTGCAGTTGAGCAATAATGTGCTATTTTAGTGTGCTGCATTACCAGTAGTTCAGCAATCAATCAACATAAACAAAATCTTTCATCAGATTGAGCAAATAATGACCACAACTTTTCTGCGTAAAAGTTTTACACATAATAAAAAAATAATAGTAAGACAATTAACCTAGATACTGCAATACGGAATACAAAATCAAACATCCAAACAGTGGCATAGTTAAAGAAACAGAACTTATCAATGTCAGCGTGAAAACAGAGCAGTTGAAAATGCCGACCGCAATGCAAAGTATTGAGACAAGCACAATAGCGAGCAGGAACGCTGCCGAGACAATGTGTTCAACTGAGCGCTGAGGACCGCGTTTCTAAACACATGCACACTTTTGCACAGCATTGTAATAACTTCTGACATGTGCAAAACTAAAAATTAGCATCCAAAATTTGTTTATACATTTTCTTCTGAGAAGGTCCAAATACCACGTTAAAAATTATTCTTTACAATTACTAAGCATGGCAAATTTAGAATTTTTGCAAATCATGACGATCCTGCTTAGTGCCTAACATGTTTCTTCTGTTGTTAGCGAACATTTCACCAGAATGCGTACAATTGTAACATATTACGTTTGTAACAAACCTTAAGAAAAGATCGCAGGGACAGCCAGGTTTTGATGTTGCGCACTTTGTTGAGGCGGAAATGTGGCAGATCGTACTTTTTTGCACGCCTCGAAGACGTCAGGTAGCAGAAGTTCTTGGCATACATGAGACGCTGTTTGAAAGTCCGTTCCGCGACAGACAGAAGGAAAAACGCAACTAGACTGAGACACAGGCGCTGTGTCAATCCGTTGATAATGATGACATTCTGCCTGTAACATTCAACAACATAAGACATCTGGTGTAACGTCAACTACATAAATTAGCCGTGTATGGGACTGCTGGTTGACTTGTAGTAAGAGGCAAAATTTGTTTGACAAAGGTGGAACACCCTATGCTTGAAGGTCACGTCACACTGAATTAGGACGAATAATAAAAAAAATGACCAGGTAAAATTATACTGTCTTGGAGTATCATAATTCACTGTTGGTCTTTTGATTACATGCATTTTGGTAGAGATAGCCTTTGAAATCAGCCATTTCTGTACATTTCAGACCTCCATGACCTTGACCTTGACCTTAGATCAGATCATACGGCATACTGTTGTGTACGACTCAACGACCTCTACCTACACACCAAATTTCATTCAAATCACAAAAACTTTTTGTGGATGAACGGACAAATACCAACAAAAAGCCAACACTGTGATGAAAACCTCAACAGACTGACAACGTGAGTGACATACTGCCAGTTATGACCAAACGCCAGCTTGGCAGCCGTGCAGATCTCTGCCAGCTGGTGGTAGCTGATGCTCTCTAGCTGGTCCTTGCTGTGATAGATGCGGTAGAACGTCGGCGTGAACATGATCAACAGTGAAAAGACAATGCCGAGAACAAGATAGTCACAAGTCTCCGGCAGCTTGTCCACTTTCTGCATGATCGTCCAGCCAATGTCGAGTACCGTCAGATCCACTTTGTGCACCGCATTCGGCTCCCATATCATACAGCTCACTGCATTACACAGCGTCACAACTACTCCGTCAAATAATACTGCTTACAGGGTGAACATAGAGGGTGGACCAGAAAAACGTCCTTTCTGAAGTGGAGTAACGTTAGAATAAACATAAAATGACGTCACAAGCATCATACGGAATGGCGGTATCAGTCACTGTGTGCCAGACTTTCTGCAGCTTATTACCTACACCATCAAGAGTTAACAACATTATGTCACTGTTCACATAAAATGATTTGATGTTATTTACTAAGTCACTTGCTTTGAAAAAAAACATATTATATCTTTAAATTCCATAAAAACTGACTTCAGTATGATGTTTTTATATTGTCTTAGGAATGTTGTCTCTTGAAAAATTAAGTCTATGACAACCTGACTTTCAGCAATTACAATATCGCAGTCCACAAACACTGCTAAACATCACAATAACACACACAACTACATAACACTGAGACTAAAGTAACAACATTTTTACACATAATTATGATGTCCACAAGGCTGCTCAAGTCTACTGACCAACTAACTGTGATAAAAGATGGAAATAAAAAATAATTTCTCAAACACACTGCACAATGTCTAGGCAGTTAGCCGATTTCATATTCTTAAAATTCTTAAAACTAAAACTAAAGTAAATGAAAAACAATAACTAAAACTAAAAATTATTGAAAACTAAAATGACACTAATACTAGAAAACATTTCAAAAACTAAAACTAAATAATAAACCAAAGCAAAAATCACATTTCTGGCATGTTATCCTTACACTGTCGTGTTTTAGTCAATAGGTTAAATTTCAGTTTTCAATCGTTTGCTGTTTTTGCATGTTAGTTTCATTTACTTTTTATGTTAGTTTGAGTTTTATCAACAAATACTTCATTTTTCATTTTTAACCATCTTCAATTTCGTTAACAAAAAACACACTGTCCAACAAAGTGGTATATAACAGAGTCAATGGTATGTTATGACAAGGAAGCTACTAAGACATACCACGATCAGTGTTGGATGCAAGGTTGTTCATTACAGATGACACCTACATGTGCACAACATCAACACTACTAATTCAAGCAAATAATTCTGTATAAATACCTCTACATTTGTATGGAAATATCAGAACAAGAAAGAATGTCCAAAGGAACTGCGATTGTGCTTGTTTCTGTCCACAACCAAAACTGTTTTTTTTATTTATGCTGGTCACTTTGAGGCTATTAACAGTATATACGTGAATCAAGTAACTAAATCATGAACTGACTGTCATCTACCGCACCTCTATTTCACCTGGAATTCCAGGATGATCCCACTCCAATGTTACAGGCAGACAGATGAGTTACCATAGCATAACCGGACTCTGCAGAGCAGTGTGCAGTAAAAAACCACCACAAACTCAAGCCATCAATGCAGCATGTTAATAGGCAGCAGACACAACATTCAACCTGTTCACAATTAGCCTCACAAGCTGCAGTCAGCCAATAGCATCATCATCCTGCTGATTGTTTCTTTATCCACAGTGCACATCAAACTGGATTTGTGACAGTTCAGTATCGTGAACAGCAGACAAATCAGTTGAAGTGAGTGACAGCTCATACATGCTGTATGCCTTGTCCTGTCGATGACTCCGCCATGTTACCGAGAATGTCTTTTGCTGAGAGATCACTGTGAGATGAACTTGCTTGACTCCACGTCTCACTCACCGACCCAGACGTCAGTTCAGTGTTAGCAGTGTCCTCCCACTCCGATGACGCCACCTGAACCGTGCGTCATGTCCACATTTACAGATGAAAGACATCATCAAACATAGGCAGCAAAGCTCAGAATTATACTGTCGTATAAACAGTTAGTAATTTGACAAACCGAAAGTGCTAAACATTCTGGATCCTGACAGTTTATGGTAGTGAGGCTGAAGGACATGGATAATAAGTTTTACATCTCAAGGTTAACCTGGGTTACTGAATGGGCACCCGGTCCAGAGGTGAGAATGGTGTAGAAGTTTTGAATGAAGAGACGCCCTTCATGATACCAACCAAACACATCACTTGCTGAACTTCATATTTCACAACTTCACACTTCCTGTGTGGAAGGACACAGCTGCCTTACACCAGACAGAGGCTGTTAGTAGCCAGTCCAGTCAACACATCACATCACTGCAACGAATAACAACAGCATCAGACAGAACTAATTCTTAAGCCTATGACACATCTGATCAGGGGCTACTAATCTACAAGACATTATTCAAACTTTCAATCAAAATGGTTGCTCTTCCCTTCCAAGTACCAATTCCCAGATACTTGGGGAGCCACAGAGTTAAAGTGAGGATTAATTAGGCACCAAGTTTCGCTGGCTACTTATCTCAGATATCCAGCACAGAGAAAGACAGATAGAAAACAGTCAAAAAACGTAATCATAAACTTGTTGGAGACCAAATGGGAGGTGGATAATTATAAATAATAATTACACAGCTTACATAAGTGTTAAATTATTAACAAGTATATCAGTTAATTCCTGTTCTGAAAGCAGTCAGCTTATTACTACCATCATATTCTCAGCCGTATCTAGGCATTTATACATGCAACTACTGAAACATGCATATTAAGATCTAACTATTTGCATCATACCCATACAACCAATAACACTGCACTGACAAATCACCAGTTCAATTAATGCTAATTAATACAGATGATGCAAGTCTAAAGTCTGTCATCAGCATCCTTGACCGAATTCATAATATGTTACTGAATAAATGATATACTGAAGCAAGAGATGGCTGGTCAAAGACAAAACATGCCACATGCAAAGCAGTTAATGTAGTTCGCACAGATTCTGTTAGCAGTAAAGCCCCATGCAGAATTAGCACCAGCATTATGCAAAAGCACTCCGTAAGCATAGCAGTGAAGATCTTTCTACGTTTTATACAACAACTAACATCTGTGAACGGTCGTGTGTGCAGCGGGTGCTGTCTCCGCACGGCATAACTGTATCTCTGCAAACAACGAACGATCGTGCTAACATCTTGAAACACAGTTTCCTGTCCACATGCCCCCAATCATCACGTCCAATAATAATCATACAGAATCAAACATGTAAACAAATCGGTAAATGAGTAAACATCTAGCAAATTAGATGTACACAGCATGCGTGTGAGGAAAACACAACGTCGGAATTTCCAAAAGACAGCGGCATAAAGCAGCAAGCATGGAAACTAGCCTTTGGTGACGACGGTGACTTTCCAGCCGTGAGTCTAGCGGCTTCTGCGTCTGACTCGGCGGAGCTGATGCCAGTGCTCTCCAGCAGTCGCACGTCCATGATCCTCACATTACACCGGCGACCCTCGCCACGAACACCGCGATCTTTTGGTGGCGCCGCATCGGCAGTGGCATGGCTGTGACTCAGGTGGAATTTGTCATTTGACCGAGCGGTGCGCGCACTGCATGGCCTGCGTGCATGTCGTGCATGCATAAGACGACATTTGCTTGGAGATACGTGTGGCGCAAGTTGATTGTCGTCGTCATCATCTGTCGTGACCGCCTCATGCACCAACTCACCGACCGCAGCAGTACCCGACTCGGCAGACTGCCACAAACTATCGGCAGGACACACATCACGTTCCTCACAAACATCATTCCAAACGTCTTCTTTGCGGTCATCTTCACCTGTCCTAAAAAGTTCAAAATGCCGGGCCGGACTTGTACTCTGACCGTCATTCACAGTCTTGCGTTTGCGGTGTCGAAGTCCAGGTGACACTTGAAAACGAGGTCCAGGCACACGTGGAGTAACGTCGGCCAGACTGCTGGCAGCCGGCAAACTGTTTTCATCAGCGCAACTAACAACATGACTGATCAGGTCTTCGGTCGAAGACTTAAAACTGGAATTACACGTGTCACTTAGCGATGTGTTGCTGTTGGCCAGACTGGCCCCATCTCCGTCTTCTACCGAGAGGTCTTCCACATCGTTGTGGATATCAGACGAGACCCAGTGACGGCCATCGGGACCATCAACACTGCCGTCAACACGCAGCGTTGTTTCACTGGGGAAAGTGTGATTACCGTCGACGTCTGAGTTCTTCAAGTCTGCGGCACATAAGAAACGGATCTGTCTAGTCTTCTGCCTGGAACTGTTTTGTGCAGCTGAAACGTGGGACGAGGAATGAGAATTAGCAAGCGTCTTAGACGGCACCGGCGCTACGACGGTCACCGACGATCGCACCATACAAACGTCATTGTCATTTGGCGCTACCTTCTGCAACAGCACAGGCTCGCTTCGACTGGAAGCGACTGTGGGTGTCAGATCAACATCAGAAATGCTGGAGCCAACACAAGTGTTGCTCTGTGTGCCACGTTGCACACCACAGTCTGTTTCTTCAAAAGACAACACTTGGTCTGCATCTTGCTGTAACAGCCATGTAGACGTCTTCTCAAACGACGTACTGCTGCGTGTCACTATGCCACGCCCTTGTCTCTCACTGTCTGAAGCTTCGTCGTCTACTTGTTCCGAAATTTCCGACGGCTGACAAACTGGGTTGATGCTATCTGCGGAGATAAGCTCAACGCTCTGCTGATACTGTTGCATGCCACTCGACTCAGTAGAATTCGTGTTGAAGTAAATGCCGGTATCACGTGATCCCATGCTCTCATGGCCAGAACTCTGACCTGTCTTCCTACTTCCACTTGTTCTGCTACGAGACTTGTGCCTGACAGAACACAAAACACTACTTCCTTAACTCGGCAATCAACCAATGCTTCTTGAGACAGGATTCTATCGACCCAACTTTACCCACTCTGAGCCATAGGCACCGACTACTCAGGGGCGACGGGGGTGGGTGATACCCCCAACTTGACGCACATGAACTTTGTTCCATCAGTTTTTTGAAACAGTAAAATAAGTCGATTTTTGCATGTAGGCATCTGGCTCAACCCTTTTGCAATCATGCTTAATAAGCTGGCTAACATTTTGTGCCGTTCCAGTTGTTAACAAGATGACCATGAGACCGTACAAAAGACTGCACAATGGTGCTAAGCATAAGCATCCCTACTACTTGCTATAACAAAGTCAAATCACTGCATCACTGGGCTGTTAAAAAATATAAATATTTAATTATTTACTGTTTCGGCAATACGTGTCATCTTCTCCGCGATATTTCCATTTGTTTAATTCTAAATTTGTGCAAAAGAAAACATCACCATGTACACATCAAAATGTACAGTAAAAATTACGAATTACAAATGTGTCACTCATTATGCAAGTGACAAAAAGGTGTGCTAATTTCAGTCTGAGAAAACGTGTAACAAGCGTTTGGTTATTTGGCTTCATCAAGTCTTCAAGCTTTTAATACCTACAGCAATCTGCATGTCGTCGCTGCAGTGGTAAAAGGTCGTAAGTCCGTTTACAGGAAACGGAGAAAAACGCGAAAAACGTGTTGCATATATAAAGCCAGCCAGAAAGCAAATAATAATATTTACTAATGTTATCAAACGGATAATGAATTATTACGATACAAATATTTGTTATCTAATGTATGATCGGTAGTATTATAAAGATAAATGCGAAAATCGCACGCCTTTTACCGTGTACAGCTCAACGTATTAATGCATGCAAGAAGGTCATATGTGTTACTTGCGACCTTCTTCCACAGCAGCGATTGCCATGAGAGTAACACGACCTACTTGTGCGCATGAATATTTCAGGTGCACTGTAAACAATCACAAAGTTGAGTGGCGATAACTAATTAACGACAAAAACCTGTTTTTATAGCACTAAAAGTAAAAATGCTTCGAAATTACAGTTACTTTGTAACTTGAGGAGCTTGTCGTCGTTATTATTATAACTTAGAACTTTTACGCGGTAAAAGGTCGTAACTACTTACGCCACGCTTCCATACCAGAATTCCGCAGCAACTAGCACGGTAAACGGTCGTAACTGAACACCGCAGCCCAGTTACGACGTTCTTCCAC
>Ga0056114_1001324_pt1 | contig 11066 bp, 5 predicted proteins | sample WorMetHERISLAND1_FD_77005 | JGI IMG/M metagenome (GOLD analysis project Ga0056114, IMG submission 77005) | Marine gutless worms symbiont microbial communities from Max Planck institute for Marine Microbiology, Germany - Olavius loisae HERON... ...
CGATGGTGTCGAAGGCAGCACTGAGGTCCAACGACACTAATAGTGTAGGCTGACTACGGTCAGCTGAGGAGTAGATGTTGTTTAGAGTATATAGTAGAGCAGTCTCGGTAGAATAATGGTCCAGTTGTAAGTTTTTTGTTTATTATAAATAGAAAGGTTATGCAGCCTGCTAGTGATTACTGGAATTTGATAGCTTTTTATCGGACAGCATCTAAAAATGTATAGTACGGCCAATTACAAGCAATGACAAAGTGCGCTCATAGGCCCATAGATGGCAGCTATACTTTTCGGTTTGCTGATATCAGCGAACTTTAGGCTAATAATTATACGATACGATACGATACAAGAGTTTAACGATGCTATAAACCGATTGTGAACGCGTCTTGTTTGGAATTCAGCTTCTTGTTGTAATGCTAACTGCGAAAAGATTTTGAGACAATCACTGTAGCTATCATAAACACTGAGGTTAATTAATGACTGTTGGGGAACAACAACCCGAAAGAACGTTATACTGTGAGATCACGCGTATGGTGTTAAGATAGCTACCCTAGAATAATGGGACTAAAAAGTTGATGAGATATTGTAGCCGATTCACCACAACACAAGCATGTAGTGGCAGACAAAAGTCGGTATGGACAGACGTACATTCTTGCAATAACATTGTCCGGCACTTACACGCTCCTTGCCGTAGTAAATTGATGAGATCTTATAGGCGTACACTTCGCTTGCCGACAATGAAAAGCGCGATAACTGAAAACAACGACATTGTGTGCGTACTGACTGACTGTGCAGAAATGTTATGATTATTCGAAAGCACCGGTCGGCCGATGACGTCACGTTGCTACGGGCAACGAATGCGGCAGCGGTGAGTGATTGGCTGGAACAGATCAACACACTGCTGACGGCGGCCAGGACGCAGAGTCTACGCAGTAGGACGGCAATCACTAATATCAACCCGGCTCCAGACCTCTACCAGCCACACGGCACGTCACGTGGTCAGTCACGTGACCTCACTCAGTGTGTCACTTTTATGCATTAACCTTTGACGCCAGCTGTTGACACATGGATACAGCTATAAAGCATCCTGTGCTAGACCGGGTTAAGGCGTCATTTGTAATTTTTGTGATCCGGGCACTCTGACGCTCAGCCCGTCAGCCGTGAGCGTCAGAGTGCCCGAGTGTCAAAAACTACATGACGGCTTAACCCGGTCGGGCACAGGATGCTTTATAGCTGTACCCATATGGCAACAGTGGGCGTCAAAGGGTTAATAGCATGATGCTGTGCGTTTTGGGATTTATCATCTATGTAGTGTAGGCCTATTGTAAGTTATGTGTACGTCTTCTTTAGTCTGTCTGTCTGTCTGTCACGTTCGCGCATTGTGCTCAAACGGCAGAAGATATCGACAGGATTTCTTTTGTCTCCCCCGATCGTGCTAAAATTGGCTTAGTCTTACATCGGTCAGCCCGTTCCTCTCTTAGTTACGCTACTTGGCCGCGATACTATCTGTGGCAGTCTAATATAACAGGGTCCAACTGACAGGGCGGACACGATGGGATCCGCTCGTATCAGTCGGCGTGAGGCTAACGATAGAGCACGTGACAGGCATGCGACAGACAACCAGACGGACGTACGGACAATGGCCAACGCTTACTGATGGCCGCAAAAGTAAGCACTTTGATGAAGTTATGTGGATGGGATAAACAGACTTATCGATCACGTCGTCCTACGTGGAGGCGTGAACTTACTGAGTGCGTTTACTATAGTAAACTCACTATTTTCGATGCTTCGCCCGTCATGGTATGTGTCACTACAGCGTTATCTGCCGATTGATTGGCACTAAGTAAACATTTATTCATCATCAAAAGCAACAACATTATGCCTAAATGCAGTTTATACGTCTCTGGCCTACAGAAATATATTCGTACTTGACCGCCAACGGTCGCTGAAGATTTGCATCTAATCTTGGAAGGTCTCACTGATTCTGAGTTAAACACGGTGATTTTCGTCAGAACTCGAGTATTTCCGGGTGATATATTTGCCCATCCTCTGGCCCAGAGTCCACTCTGTTAATTACCGTGATTTCCTATCCTGGTTATTCATATGTGAGTGTGTCAATGTGATAACCGTTGCAGTTAGAGACTATGGAGTTAGAGTGTGCGCTTCATTTCGTGCGAAACCCGGAACACACAGACGCACACAATCCTCTTAGCTTACCAGCTAAACGTGCCGGCGCTATCGACCTGTTACGCATAGCCCTAACCACACTTGGCTAATTGCTGCTTCTCGTCGCCGGGTTCTTCACGTGAAACAGAACAATGAATCCACCATGTTGTGCTACTTGTGCATGTATTTGTTCCGCTAATATAACGCATTAATCACAAAGCACAGTTGAGTTGCTGTTGAGCAGGGGAAGTTCAGATGCGTTGCTATGTTTGCCAAGTTTCAACCAAAAATTACATTGGTCTCTATGCGTTCCGTCAACCGCCTGCACCCAATCTGTCTGTCCATTGTCAATCAGTGACAATGGACGGAATGCTACGGACGCACCACGTAGATTAGGCCCCCACAACGCGTCGTCAAAAATAAGCTCAACGCGTTGTGTAGTTTAACAGGCAAATACAAATGACGTCTATGTACCACTGTGCGGCAGCGGTCTTTTTAGCCGACCGTACTTAGTACAGACAGAGGCAGTGTTGCGTCTGTCTGTCTGTCTGTCTGTGACATATGTATTGTGGCTAAACGGTGCGTCCTAGAGCAAAAGTTACTATTGACAGCCTCTAGGAAGTCGTATTATAACGTATTATAAGAAATCGACTGGTACCAAAATGAATGACCTTGACGTTTGTTTAGAGGTCGTATCAAGGCGATGTCAACCATTGCGTCACATTCACCATTGAATATCTCGGAAACCGTTAAAGATAGAGGTTTGGTTGCAAAGGACCACCAACAGGAAATGGCCTATGGGGTATCAAATGGTCACGTGACCGATGGCCTCACGTGACTCCGAAAGGTCAAACTCGTGACCCCCAATAGGCATAGAGCGCAATATCTCGAAAACAGCTGGGAGATGCTATTTAGCAACAATCACTAATTACTAGATGTCTGCTGCGAGACAGTACGGTCGGCTACCCTAGCGACAGCTTGGCTTCTTGTCTAACAACGTCGTCCAATACAATCAGTGAATTGCTTTCATCCTGTGCTAAGCCCGTATGACTCATCGACTTATATTATCGTGGTCTAGCATGAACCCTGAACTTCATTGTACCGTCCGTGTGCTATATATATTTTTTGACGAAGTTGTTGCGACCCATAGCAATTTTGCCGGTAACACAAGCAATTTGTTCAGTTAGTTTATGAATAGATGTATTTTAAAATGTATTTGTCTGGTATATTGTTGCTTATTCAGTTTATTCACCGTTCATGGGCCGCAATAACCGCGTCAAGACAAAAATCGCCGCCCGTGCCCAGCCCGTACAACGTGTGATAAACAAGCAGATGCATGGCCAGATGGCTGCTACGGCATGCGGCTTTATAATTAAAGATAGTCCAGCTATTCCACATCTATCTTTAATTTGAGCACATTCTGTGTCTAAAATCTCATATTGGTCGGCTGCAGGCGCCAGTACGGTTCGTTTATGTTAACATTTTACAGACGACTGTAGACAATTACGATTGTGTACAGCGGTGAGTTTCGACGTGGAAGTTGACGACACGGCGGCGGCCAACTTGTGCAACGTCTACGGACGATATCGACTGCTCTTGACCAATGAACACGTAACGCTGGTCGACGCCTCAAACACGCCCGTCCTCAGCTGGCAGTACAGGTCAGACACGAATACTTCGCCGCAGCCTTTCACGAGAAACTTACGACGTATACTAGAGAGTGGTCCAATAAAAGTGACACCACTGTTTTAATTTTGCAGTAGGACTGTAGGAGCTACGTGACAGTACGTACTGAAGGTCTATCAGAGCCCAGACTATTTCGTGCCCGAAATGTCTGCGCCAAACTCAACAACCTAGTCCCTCGCGCCTCTAATTCTTTCTGGTTTTAATGCGTTATCAGCCAATTGCTCGCTTACTAACTTACTTTCGAAATGTGGCGAGGTGACGTCACGGCCAAACACTGATGTCTACGGGTCGGCCTCAGCCCTAACACCGATGTAATGGGCGGAGTTTAGGGGGCCATTATTATAGTCTATTTGAAACAGACAAACCGCTGTTAAACAATGCTAGTTAACAGTAAAAATACTGAAAAAACAGTTGAGGACCTTTCTAGTTATTACTGCTACTAGATAGATTTGATTTGATTCGATTTGAATACTGCTACTACCACCATCACCAACACCATTAGCCTATTGTTGTCAGTTTTGTAATGGACACTTTTGATGATGGCTACGGCATGTGATGATGCCGACGCTGGTGTTGCAGCCACGTACGACGATATGGTTTCAGTGGAGAGACGTTTATGTTAGAAGGAGGTCACAAGGCCGGTCAGGCCGCCGGGCTCTTCATCTTCAAGTCTTGTCGAGGATCGGAAATCCGCAGCGCTATTGAGACCAAGATGCAGGCCATTCGAGACGCCAGAGAGTCCACCAGCAGTAGGCACATTTGATCGTCAATTAACCCTTTGACACCCACTGTTGCCATATGGGTACAGCTATAAAGCATCCTGTGCCAGACAGAGTTAAGCCGTCATTTGTAATTTTTGACATCCGGACACTGTGACGCTCAGGGCTAAGCTTAACTCTGTCTGGCACAGGATGCTTTATAGCTGTACCCATATGGCAACAATGGCCGTCAAAGGGTTAACAATAATGCTAGCAGCTTACAGTGCACATCACGTAGTCGGTCGTAATAGTGGTAGTGAGCCGAATCTCTTCTATCGTATCGTCTCGTATCGTATCGTATTATGATGGCACAGGAAAGCGGTTTCGATGAAACACTCAAACAGCCTGAAACAGTTTTAGGCATGTTTCAGCCGCATTAGCATATTTTTCAACACAGGAATAAATATGTTAATGAGGTTGAAACAAGCCTAGAACTGTTTCAGGCTGTTTCAGTGTTTTTGTTTCAGTTTATTTCAGAATGTGCGACGGTCTTTACTCGTTGTTTGACACGACACGTCGAGATCAAAAATCGAGAACGAGTTGAAAACAAGCCTGTTCTTCATCCGACTTGTTGGTAACAAGTTAGAAACGTGCCTTAACTTACTGGCGTCGGTTCTAAAACACAACATGAACGGGGAGGTTACAGCTAAATCCTGACCAGCGGTTACAGATTAGTGTTTGTGATGGTAACTCAGATTAACTGAAGACAGCTGACTCGATACCGTGTCTCCGAGAAACCGTAGATTATTTTTTACATACATACATACATACACCCATACATACATAACTTTTATTTCAGACAACGAGGTCCGTACACCACACATTAAGCACCACACACATTGTTATACATTAAAAGCCTAAAACTAGAAGATAAAAAGTGAAAGTGAAAGTGCCACTACTCCTTAAAGCTTCCATATCTTATCCGCATGCAATGTCTCTATTATATGCTATCAGTAATCCGCAACTAGAATATCGTTATCGCAAAGGCAGTGTAACAGAATTTAACATTGTTAAAGTGTCAGTATCCCAATTGGTTTATTTCACCATTAGCACCATTTTTATGTATTTTGTAGTATTCGTATTTTGTTGTATTTGACTCTTGTTTTACTACTATTATCACATCAAATTGTATTTGCACTTACCATTGTTACTCAGCTATTCAGCTCTGAGCTACATGTTTGTTCATTAAAACTTCTGTTCCGTGGTGCTATGTTAACGATCGTTGATGTTGACAGCTACAGATTATTCGTACGTTGGGTTCGGTGACGTCTATGTCACGGGCAGCACAAGCAGTTCGGACAGTGACAGTTCGTTGCTCAGTCTCAACTCTGCCGTTCCGCCGTCGAACAGTGCTCAGTCGCTCAACAGGACCACATCCGGCGACAAAGTGGATCGGTAATACGTACATCACTATCGTAATCATCATCATCAATCATCTAATCATCAATTTCATCATCCACCCAGACACCACTGGAGGGAGCTTACATGTAGCTCCCCCAGACTCCTAGCTGTATTTAAGGGGTCTACTTCTAAGAGGCGGGAAGGAAAGAGGAGGGAAGGATAGGAGAGAGGAAGGGAGGTGAGGGTTGTCTCGCCTCCAATTGGGGACTGTATCCGGCACTGAAAGCGGGGAGGGAAAGGGAGAATGGCAAAGAGGGGAGGGGGGTTAATCCAGACATTTTTTTCCGCCACTTTAAGCACTGTGTGCGTGTATGTTGTTTCGTATTGTGTTATCAGTATTCAATAAGCCATTGCTGATTAGTCGACTGTGTGTGTTGTCTTATTGGCGTCTAGAAACTATGCGATGCCGAACAAAAAGCCGCTCGTGTCGCCGAAACCTAGCGCCTTGTACCAAGACACTTCGGACGGATCACCGGCTGCCACCAACACCGAACCACCCAAGATGTCGCAGGTGCTCGGTCAGTTGAGGCGAGCTCCACCGACCACAACCAACGATGGCGACTACAGTAGTATCGACCTGGTACGGACGGCGGGCTCCCGGGCGCAGTCGAGCGGCGTCGAGGGTGCATCACAGGCGCCGTCGTGCCCAGGTCAACCACAGAACGTCTACGGACCGCTACTGATGCAGCCCCCGCAGCCTCAGCAGCAGGGTAGTCAAGATACGGACTCAACGTACGCCGAGATTGGGATACAGTGAACAGCAACCACGAAGCACCGAACATTGACGACATTTTGGAATAATGTCAACCGAAGTTCGTTCAGACGACTATAAGACTTTTTCACAGTGAAGACTTCAGCAACCAGATTATAGTTGGCTGGTGGTCGGACCGAAAACCTTCTGAACCGTTTGGAGCACAGTTTTTTTCGGTGTCAAATGTCACACTGTCAATATCTGTTTGACTGTTATTCTTTTCATTTTCCATCTCGAGGCAGATGTATTCAAAATTCAACGTCAGCGACTAAATCGCTTTAACCCTTTGACGCCCACTGTTGCCATATGGGTACAGCTATGAAGCATCCTGTGCCTACAGATCGGCCTGAGCGTTAGAGTGCCCGGATGTCAAAAATTACAAATGACGGCTTAACCCGGTCTGCAGGCACAGAATGCTTTATAGCTGTGCCAGTATGGCAACAGTGGGCGTCAAAGGGTTAACTTTGACTGCTGGTAGTTCATCGCCGTGAAGTTGGCGAGACACAATACTAACCGAAAATAACATTACATCGTCTGAACATGTTGCAACGATTTCGACTGAAACCGATCTCCATCGTATCAGTGCTACTGATGGGCCTGCCGATATACGATTTACCAGGCGAAACAAATTTCGAGAAGGATCTATTAGGCTACCATTGTTATATGGAACATGTCTCATTCATTCTCCGTTCTACATTGCTGGACTGTGATAACGATTGAATGCTACGTGCTTTTATTATGACATTACGACTACTGAAACACAATACGGTCTACAGTGTGGACGACGTAACAGTAACGCGTTCGTCTGACGAATTAGTACCAAAGAAGTTAAACTGTTGTTGTTTTCGTGTTCGCTATTCTACGGTGAAGTGTTGCCTTAGAGCAGCGATGTAGCAAAACTGTGAGCGAGCGCACTGAAGCAGCATGGACAAGAAGCCTAGCTATCGCTGACACAAGGTTTCTCTCTGCTACAGTCTGTCTGTGTGTTCAGTCTCGTATTCTTTGTAGCCACGTGTGTCATTGTCATACACTTGTCTGTTTAGAGACCTCTCGACGTCGAAGCGATGCGTAAAAATCATCGCCATTGTCAGTTGCAAAATACGATTGCAACATGATTATTAAGAGATCATTTGTCGTAAATTGCCTTTTAAACTTCACGTGTAATGGCTGCCATTTAGTACTTCTATTATACTATACAAATGCACTGTTTGATTGATTGAATGATTGATTGATAATGTCATGTTAGTGTTTAATCTCGTATACATTTCAGTTTTCCCATAGACCGATGGGTCTGTTGTAAAGCCTAAGATTACATTACACTACACATACTGGACGATTTCTTGGTGTTCTTCTTCTTCTGTTCTTTCTGTTTGTCTGTTTGTTCTTCTTCTGGACGTTCTCCTTTCGTCTCATCCTCTCTGCGTTTGTCTTTCTCTTCTCGCTGTTTTCTTCGCTTCTTGTCCTTGCTTTGTACAGTCTTGTGTCCCTTGGTTCTCCCCGCTGCTTCTGCTCCTTGTTGTTTATTGTTTCTTCTGGTTTCATGTCCATCTCTCTCTACTCGCTCCTGTCCTTTCTGCTTCGCATCTTTTCCTCGCGTCGCTTCACTCTCTTTCTTCTTCTTGTTTTCGTTCTTCGCGCCGTCCGCGTGTTGTTGGCGACTGTTCGACCTGTGTTCGTCGCCGATTATCAACACACAACAATAATTGTTATTATTACTTTCTAAAACGACACACAAAACATAGCGTAACAGTCGCGACAAGAATAAATCGTCTGCATGGAATGATACGACTGCACTTCACTACAGAAACATACACTAAACATACACTAAAGCCGCGTTTACAGCGAGCGACAAAACTTTACTCAACTCAACTGGCTGGACTGCAGTTGAGTTGTGTCGCTATAGGCCTATGCTGTGACAGATCCGGTGGCCAAATAAATATAGGCTACACTTAGTCTAGTTATAAATCTCGGAAATAGCTAGGCTACTATAATAACTTATAATGTGTGTACCGTACTCGATCTGCTTGATTTAAGTAAGTAAGTGAAACGATAAAACCGATGGGCTGAAGCTAATGTTATATACATCGTGTTCAAGCACCAGCTACCTTTTCGCTGGATTACGGAAGGCGAAGAATTGTAGGGTTAAGCTGGCACGCCCCCGGAGCCCAATTTTTTAAACCCGCAATTTCACGCTGCAGCTGTTTGGCAGAATTTAACGAAATTTGGCCAGACGATTACGTCTTGGCCTCGCCCACTTCCAATCAGTGGCAGTTGTCGGAGTTATTAACCCAACGGAGGGTCCTTTCCAATACGAGTGCACGGTGAAATACAACACTTAAGTAGGCGAGCTGGAGGTTGTCGTAAACACGTCGTCTACTCACTGAGATGTCTGTTTGTTGTCATGACGACGCTGTGACGTCACGTCGTCGTCCATGCGCTGTGACACTTCCGGTTTACAGACGTCTCGTGCTGTCGCTTTGTTGACGTAACCACGACGCGCGTTCGTTTCCTAGCAACACGTTGAAACAGAAAGATTAACGCTTTGACGCCCACTGTTGTCATATGGGTACAGCCATAAAGCATCGTGTGCCAGACCGAGTTAAGCCGTCATTTGTAAGTTTTGATATCCGGGCACTCTGACGCTCAGCCCTACTTGTGTGACATAAACAACGTACCCCTTCATATACTCAGTCAGATCAACAGGGTTCTGATGTAGCCAGTGCATAATTACACTAGCCTAATTACTCTGTCCTCGCCGTGGTATACGACAGACATGAGAAAGTTCAACAGTTGCGGCTAAAAAAGAACTTTTATTTTAATGTATAGTTAATATGCACAATGATGTGTATAGTGTGTCAGCGAGAAAACACGACATTTATTCGAGAACATCAATCAATCTGTCGCGGCCAGTCTCATCTATTATTCGTACAGTAGGCCTATCTACTAAGAGGGCAAGTGGTCTAGAGTTGGGCTGAATATCCAGTATAGGCCTACTGAAAGTGCTGCGGTAAAATGATTATAATATCATATATAGCTGTCTGTGTGAAGTGATGAGCGTTACATTTACCATGCTGTGTAGACACTCGGCTGGCGACAGGTCAAGGTAAGGTCTCAGATCAGTAAACGTGTACGACGTGAACTCCTTGCTGCATATTACACGCACGACAGTCCACAAGCAATATGATTTGAAACTATAGCTTTTGCGTTTTGCGTATACATTTAGGTCAATGATAATTGTTGTCATTTATCAACAGATGCATGCATTCTGATTAGAATTCGGCCATCTGGCCTATCTGTATAGTGACTGTTTCTATAGTAGTGACAATTTTGAGAGTTTTATTGCACATTGCCTAAGCACATTAGGAGGAACACACGAGTATCTTACAGGCATGACGAAATACAGTTTGTAAGTATTGCCATCGTTAATTTCTATTTTATTTTAAATTTATAGCATAATACAGGCCTACGTTATAAAAACATGCATATCCTAACACATAAATTAGCTTTAAACTGCATATTATTTCATTCGATCAGTCGTCAATACAGATCAGTCTGCAATCAACTGGAATCCAGTTGCATGTATGCTATGCAAGTGCACGGTAGAAGACAGACACTGGTGTCATACGGCGGCGGTGTGTGAATTTGTTCGGCTTCTTGGCGGTTCTGATCGCGTAATCTGTTCAATTCGGCTTCGTAAACGTCTTGCTTCTTCTTCGCTTTCTTGTTGCTTTTTTGATCTCGTTCTGCACACCACCACAGCCCAGTGCATGCCTTACATCACCAGCTCACAATCACAGCATCACATATTCACGCAATGCGCATAGATTGTAAACAAGTGTATCACCCCGATGGGTCGAGGCGATAAGCTCCGACCCATCGGAGACACTGCTGCATCATGACAACAGCGGCGCCCTTTGCCGAATGCAAGTTAAGCGTCGGTGTTGGCGACAAACAGCGACACGTGTGTGCGGCGCTGTTCCCAAAGCCCTTCGCACATCATGAAATACAAGAAGCCAAGCTGTCGTTAGGATAGCCGACCGTACTGCCTCCAGCACCTTTGGGGTCACGTCACGATGGAGTCACGTGACGTCATGTCATTTCCTATTGGTGGTCCTTTGGAACCAAGCCTCTATCTCTAACGGTTTTCTAGATATTCAACGTCGAATGTAACGCAATGGTTCACATGACCTTGATACGACCTCTAAACAAAGGTCAAGGTCATTCATTTTGGTACCAATCGATTTCTCATATACGACTTCCTATAGGCTGTTAATAGTAACTTTTGCTCTAGGACGCACCGTTTAGCC
>Ga0056114_1001325_pt1 | contig 11065 bp, 4 predicted proteins | sample WorMetHERISLAND1_FD_77005 | JGI IMG/M metagenome (GOLD analysis project Ga0056114, IMG submission 77005) | Marine gutless worms symbiont microbial communities from Max Planck institute for Marine Microbiology, Germany - Olavius loisae HERON... ...
AACTTTTGCTCTAGGACGCACCGTTTAGCCACAATACATAACGTTACAGACGACAGACGACGACGACGGACGCAACAGTGTAGCAATAGCGCGACCGTACTAAGTACGGTCGGCTAAAAACTAAAGCGATCTCCTCCAAAACTGACGTAAATACGACTTTATTGTCAAAACTCTCGGCAACATCAGCTCACATCACGGTACAGCCTATGCTCTATGCAAACTCGTTACCGAGTCACAACAAGAGGCTCAGCTATCGCTGAGTGACCGCGCGTCAGCAGTGAATAACACTGGATGCTAAGCAAATGAATTATCCGCAGTTGGACGATTGGCTGCGTTAAAAAGAAGGGGTTATTTCAGTGTTCGTCAATGTGGACATTGGTCAGGGTCACTCAAGATCATCGAAACTGGTATCATTCGATAGCTTTCCTATGAGTTTTAGTGCGCGACAGCTTATATCATGCTTAGCGTCCATCCGTCTGTCTCTCACACGGATGGATCACTCAAAACGGTTAAAGTTAGGATTATACAGTAAGCCCCGTCTCTCTAGTTTTTGTGGGTTAAGTTTCATCCAGACATTCTAACGCTCTCCCCCATGCGGGGGCGTCAAACAGGGTGGGGAAAACAAGCCATTTTCTATCTTTAAACGTCAATATCTAGAAAACGGTATCTGAGATACGCCCAAAGTTAATATCGATGACTAATAGTACGGCGCAGCGCAAGTTTCGATTGACACCAAGATCGACGACCTTGGATGACCTTGACCTGCTATAAGTTCGAATTCTTTCAAAAATTCGCTGGATTTCGCAGATTTGGGAGCCAACAACGGCTGAACGAATAAAATAGATCCGTATTGTCACCGACGTAATTGTAGCCCATAAATGTAATTTCAGTGGTGTATAGATTACGTTGATATCGAAGGGCATTCCTCCGCTAGGGGGCGTCGAACATGGGTGTGGTTGGATAACAATCTATTTTCGAGCTAGATGCGTGAATATCTCGAAAACAGCAGGAGATGCGTCCAAAGTTACTATTAATGACTAATATAGGAAGTTGCATATGTGCTCTCAATTGGCGCCAAGATCGATGACCTTGAACTGCTGCAAGTTCGAATTTTCGGAGAATTTCGCGGGATTTCGCAGATTTGGGAGGCAACAACAGCTATTCGAATGAAGACAGATCCGCATTGACAGCTGTAACCCACTAAACGTACCTTTCAACATTATGGTCCTTGCATTGATTTGCCGTAGATTTCTTCGCTATGGGGCGTTCATACACGCACTGCTGTCGCGCACTTGTTTTATTAGCGTGCTATAGTAACTTTGTCGCTAAAATGCACCTTTTTCGGGTGTCTTCTTTTGAAAAGTAGCCTACGGTGACCTTGAAACCCGGGTTAGGGTCATTCGAGGTCATTGGAAAATGACACTGCTCGATAGATTGCGTTTGAATTCGTATTCACGTTCTGTATAGTAACTCTGGTACTAGCTCGTACCGTTTCTGAGATACAGCATGATATAGCTGCCGTTTTCGCCCTTGTTTCGCGCCCCGCTGCGCTGCGCAGACCCACACCAAATTTCCGAACAACGTTTGGTGTGCCGAGACTGGAGTCCTTGGACTGTCGTCGTGTGGTAGGCCTAAAACTGCATGATCTTAGGTTAGTTTTGTTGGAATTATACCATTGCGTGACCGAAAAACAGACGGACAGACAAGACAATATCTATCACCGCGCTATAGCAGAATTGACGCGCGCTAAAAAAACAACAGCGGAAATCCGCACGGTGGTATTGTTACAACCAACAACCAATCTAATAGGTCTGAACCGAGACTCTTAAGGCCGCAACCTACTAGGCGAACTAGTTGGAAACTAGTTGCCAACTAGTTCGCCTAGTGGGTTGCGGCCTTTAGGCGTATAACAGAGTCATAGTCGCTATCGGTGCGCGACATGGGCCTTATATTATTGTCGACGACTATAAAATTATTACAACACGCTCGTTCATCATGTCCTACACAACTGTACAGTGTTGTCGACTAGACATTTGAACACAGCTTATACATCCGTATACAAAAATTAAGGCATTATCGAATCGGATCAGTAAGTGCACGCGGCAAGACGCCTCGCTGCACTGTAGCAGCTATACTGTACGTATACAAACGTAATTCACAACAATGAGCGAACGAACTGTTCTACGCCTGACATGAGTCATGGGTGCCTCGCAGTTAAAATGGGTTTGTAAACTTATATATTATAATAGTGAGCACCGGAATACCATGCACCTCCTGAACGAACTTGTTGCTTTAACTATGCGCGTATTGACATAAACAAGAATTACGGATTTTTTTCTATTCCATCTATGTTTAGTACCAAAGTTGGATCGACCTTATCGGAATTTTTGCAAGAGTACGTATTTATGTGGATTGAAAAAACTAAAATGGTGCATGGGCTGTCATATGGCGGAAAGAGATTGTTAATATATTCCGCTGGTTTGACACATGGACCTATTACGAATGTGACAGTTACGTACGGACGGACAGACGAAGACAATCGCACAAACCCGCTTGCATCATGACGCGCAGCCAAAAACATTGTGCACGAAAAAAACACCAGCATTTAGTACATCGAGCGAATAATCTACTACTGACATTTCGGACGGTTTCTCTATACTTATCTGAATGTCGACGTTGCTCAGTTGGGATCCATGCACTATAAATCTCAAACATTTGCCCATGTAAATTAAATGCGACTTTTGAGACGTCAACAAACGAGCCTTGGCATATTGCAAAGAATGGACTTCTTGTGTCCCGAGCATACGCATGATTCGTTGGACTCGATCCATGTCACCGTAGTACATATACACTGACGGTTTTATCTGACAACGGCGCGCCAAAAAAAAACAAATCTATTGTCACTTGTTCATTTGCTGCTATTTCAGCTAAAATGTCCACACTATAGGGCTGCCGAGTGAGTTGTAGGTTTGTGTCAAAATGTGACAGTTTTGAAACGCAACAATCTCAAGACTTCAACACGTGCGTCTTGAAGCAAAATAAACAACAAGCTTGCAGGGATATCAAGTAACAACGGCAAGATGAAACCCGTATAACACAGTGGAATATAACTGAGTGAAAACACAGTTCAAGACATACCTGCAACGTAACAGCATCGTCATGACATTAATATAATACGATAAAAACTGACAAGTATACCGATTAGTAATGTTTAAAACATCAGCGGAGATCAAATTCATGTGATTCAATCGATGTGAATGTGATAACCACGCTGTACAACTCGTCTACAGATACGTACGATACAAAGTTGAGCGTTCCGTCTGAAAAAAGACAATTTATTATTCTATAATCTTGTCGAAAAACGACGTCGTAATATTAAAGTTATACGTACGCCGATAAGGGACACGTTTAATTGGGCAGAAAAATTGCCCGCGCAATGTTATGTACGTGTATGTAACCAAGCTGACCGCGAGTTCGCGACGCCATTCTATTTGCTCAGTTCTTGGTCGAAGCAGTGTCGATCGCACGAGCGGCAACAGTGGCTAACAGCACGCGCGCTCGTCACTGTTGTTAGCACGACGCTGAGTGGCAGCGATGAAAGACGGTTTGGGTTGGTCGTGCACTGTCGCCGGGCCAGTGACGTCACAGCAGGTGCCCCCGGCAGAGAAGTTAGCTGCTAACGATGATGATTGATCGCGATCAACAAGATCACAGCATCGTCGGCCGGCTGGCTGACTACTCGTGCTCTGGCAGATCGACGATCGTAGACAGAGAGTGAGGCTGCGTTACGATGGCGGCGGAAGGCGACGGCGGGGGATGTGGACCAGTCACGGTAGGAGGCAACAGTACGGTGGAAGCGTCGGCGTCAGCGTCGTCGACGGTAATCACCATCGCACTAGCGCCGCCTGTCATCACCTCAGCGGCGCCTCCGCCCCGCCCGGCACGCGCGTGCTGTCGCCACGTACGTTGAATCAGCCTCGCGACCACGTACTCACGCTGCCGCTTCATCGTGCTACTCACCGGGTTATAGTCCTTCCGCTCCGGACCCTTCTGCAGATCGCCCAGGTCGCCGCCGCCGTCCGTGCCGGTGCCGAGGAAGTTCTTGGTCAACGCGTCGAGAATGTCGACACAGTGGACGCGGTCGTCGTCGCAGATTGGTATGTCGAGCAGCACGAGTCGGTAGTGGTTCGGCAGAGCAATGCGTAGAGGCTCCTCGAGGCGGTCGACGAACTCGCTAAGCCGGTCCAGCGGGATGTACTGGGACGCCTTCTCGTCGAACAGCTCCCAGATCTCGTAGTACATGTCGAAGTCGTCCTGCGTCAGTCCCTGCTGGACGTCCTCGGTCGCCTGGCTGAAGTTCTCGAGTATGACGGCGATGTACATGTTGATGATGACCAGGAAGCTGATGACGAGGTAGGTGACGATGTAGACGACGCCCTGGCCGCGGTTGCCGCAGTCGCCGTGCGGTCGGAACTCGGTCGCCGTGTTGTTGCACTTGTCCTCGTTCATCAGCGCCGCCAGCACGTCGTTCCAGCCGGCCGACGTCGATATCTGGAAGAGAATGATCATGCTGTGGAACAGCGTCTCGAAGTTGAAGATGTCGTCGACGCCGTAGATGTGTCGGACGTGCATGAAGAACGACATGCCGAAGATGGCGTAGATGAACATGACAAGGAAGAGCAGGAGACCGATGTTGATGAGCGCCGGCATGGAGACGGCCAGCGAGAACAACAACGTCCTAATGCCCTTGGCAGACTTGACGAGACGCAACACGCGACCGACGCGGAACACTCGAACGACTCGTAATAACGTCGGCGAGACCATATACTCGCGAACGTACTCGTCTAGAGCTAAGCCTGAACCAATCACACACACACAAGCATTTGATGTACGTAAGAAAGAAAGTAAGTATGGTAACACGATTAAAATGTCCAGTGATGAAAAAGTCGCTTCACAGGCACTACAAAAGTCAAGGGAATGAACGCCCAAAGAGGTGGGTCTTCAGGCGGCTATAGAAACCTGGCAGAGCTGGTGCTGACGTGAGTATAAACGAGCCATTGTACTTAATCGTTACTTGTTACCGTCCACGTGGCCGTTTCACCGTGTCGCCTAACACTAACCCCAACCCCAACCCTAACAGTACCCCGTCTACTGCAAGGAAAACGGCCACGTGATCGTTACTGCGCTCTGTTGGGCGAAGTACTGTGATACACGACGAGCTGTTAATGGCTAGCTTGGTTGGCAACGTTCGTGCACCTTGGCTAGACGGCTAGATCGATCAGGATGCCGCGTGGCTAGCTGGTCTCCACAGATGCCACCTTGTGTTAGGTGGGGTCGCGATATCTCCAACGGAAGAGAGCAGTGGCCGCAGGGAAGGACCCGCATACACAACTTTCGTGCACTCTGTTCAAATGGGTAAAGGAATAGTAAGACGTGTGGCACAGCACAGAGATTGTTAGGTGATGCTGTGATTCCTCCCCGAGGAAGGATGCCAAGGCAGTGTGAATCTCCGACCACCGCGTAGTCTTTACTCTTCAGCCTCTTTGTTCACGACTTTTTTCAGCGTGTTAAATATTTGGGAGTAAATAAACATTTCAAACGTTGTGTCATGAATATTAAAACAAAATTGTACAAGAGTCAAATGTTATATGTTATTTCAATGCGTGTGTATAGACGTCAGAAACTTAATAACATCTCGTGTTGTCGTTGATGCTAATACTCAGCACTTGTAAGATGGTTATTGACAGACATAATATGGGACATATTGGACTATGAGAAAAATCCTTAAATTCCACTACACTGCAGACTTGTCTGCAGCTAATGCGCAGTATATACTCAGCATGAGCGAGTATAGTGCAATAGTACACAGGTCCCTAATGCCGGTGACACACGCTCAAGAAACTTGTACTAGAAACTTGTGCAAGTTGTCTTGTACATGAAACTTGCACGTGTGTCGGTCAATCTTATACAAGTTTTTTCTTGTACAAGTTTCACGTTTCTTGCACGCAATCGAGCACAGCTCTATTCCAGGACAGCAACTGTCCGGCACGGCACGTGACTCAATCCGTACAACGTGATTGGCCGGCCAGTTGTTGTTGTACAAAAAACTGCGATGAACTTACACTTGCATCGAATTTTTCATGCAAGTTTTTTCTTATGCAAGTTTTTTGCACAAGTTTCTGGTACAAGTTTATCGAGCGTGTGTCGTCGGCAAAAGTATGAGTTTGTCATCTTGCCTAGAATGGACGATATGACTACGACGAAGTCGAATATGTTCCACGGCTCGCGGAAGTAGTACTGGCGCAGAGCGATGATCTTCATGGCGCACTCGAGCGTGAAGATAGCGATGAAGATCTGATTGATGACGAACAGCACGTTCTCAAGCTGCTGAGGCTGGTCATAGTGCTCGATCGCCATCGTCATCATGTTGAGTAGGATCACGATCATGATGAAGATGTCGAACTTCTGATTGGTCACCAGCTCAAACAGCAGTCGCTGAGGTACAAACTGCAAACAACACAGTGACCTAGCGCTGTTCGCTTTCCGACTACTCAAACATAAAGTCGCTAGTTTCCTAGTTCTCGGTTCATTTTCTCAGATCGAAAGATGCAGTAAGCTGTGAACGCCAAATCCCCACAGAGAATGTAAAAATGGGCCTGAAACAAACCACAAATTGTTTGAGTAATGTAGTAAGTTTATGGCTAAATTCCAGGCTAGCCAACAAGCATAAATCATACCTTTGGTTTCGGTATCGGTTTTTGCGGTTTTTTCGAACCGAGCTTTTTCATTGCATTATAGTATTTCTTCTGATCTTCAGACATCAGCATCTCCAATGAACCTCCAGCTTATAAACGACAGTCACAACAGTAACACATCAGCATTGCATGCAGGCTGCAGCTGATGATAAACAGGTCAAAATCTTCTGCGGCCACCCGCTAGGTGGTCACAGTATGCGTTGGCCGCCGTCCATCCATCAGTCGGTCCGTTCCCTGCCTGTCACGTGTCATCGAAACAACGGTTTCAACAGCAAATCATAAGACGTCCAGTCAGCAGTCTCAACTATTAGTACACTGATCTGCTATGGCAGTTGGCCGCATGAGCCACATATCTTCTTGTTACTTTTGCAATAAGCAACGATAGCAGTATCAACAGCGTAGACGGACAGCACCTGGGCCACCAAGTTTCGTCAAAAATTATAAAAATACTGATTTCAAGGCATATCATAAAATTCAACGACGTATCAGCGAACAACAACAGCACTCATCTTTTTCTTCTGCATGTTGAAGTTTTCGATGATGACTCCAATGAAGAGGTTGAGCGTGAAGAACGAGCCAAACACGATGAAGAAGACAAAGTACAAATACATCCAGTCTCGAACTTCACGCTGGTGCTGCTCGTCCTTCTACTCACATGATCACATCATCATCAACATCATCACCAGTCCACATCATGGTCAGTCACTCTAATGTGGCTGTGAAGTTTCGACATCTCAGTGATAACGGTAATCACAAAATCTAAGTTGCTTGGAACAAATGCCTTAGAACTATCGTTGTCATATGCTACTGGCCAGTAAGTAATTAAGTAAACAAGAAAGTAAATGTCGATTTGTATCGATTTGTAGAGCGCGATCGATGTAAATAGTAAACATCTCTCCTTAATGCGCAAACGTTCCGTAGTGTCCGGTGAATTGATGTGTTCTCAAGTCTCGCCAAAACTGTTCAGAGCCAACAGCTGAATCCCGCTATCATTTGGGGTGAGACAACAGTCCAAACCGTTGCAATATTTCTCCATAGTCACTCTTATTCCTTCCGGACTGCCTTCACGGATCTTAACATGTACTTTATTAAAGGGGCACTGGCTTTGTTTGTTTTAGTTTCTGGCTACGTGTGCTGTTAGTGGCATGCTATTGCCCTTGGTGATGTTATTTTCACGCGTGTTATACCTGTGAACATTAAATAAATAAATAAATTAAGCTGAATACTCAGCTTTCGAGTCCACGTTAAACTCTTCTATCGTATCGTATCGTATTCTGTGTGCTGCCTATGTCATAATCTGTTTCATCAATACAAAGTAGTCTTCTGGGCGAAACTGTTCCGTTCTGATATTGTTCTCTCGTCTCATATCATACATCATCGTTCTTTCATAGCTTCAGGCAGTATATCTGACGTGCTATCAACGAACACTTTAGGCCTTTTGTCAGATGAGATGACTGATATGCATTTCTGTTTTGCATCTTGTTACTTGTATTTGTGGCGCAGCTGTATTTGAGTGATAATTGCGTGTGCTCCATGTATGGCATGTCTGATGTAATAGATCGATAACTTTGACCTTTGACCTTCTAACCGCTACAGCCTGCACAGCTAGTCTTTAGTTCGATTGATTTCTACATACTTTATTTAGTAAAATATGTGTGTGAAAATAATATCTTCAAGGTACTATCATTGTAAGTCACCTCTGAGCTGTCGATGGCATGCTTCATAATGTCCATCCAACCTTTAAACGTTGCCTGCATGAAAAATATTAAAAAATACTGTACAACTAATTCTAATCACGCGATATTCAGCACTGCTGTCTGTCTATCCATCCGTTCATCACATCCATGCTCAGTAACTCTTGAACGTCGGTACATGTACTTCATGTTTAGCTGTCTCAGCTCGATATGTACCGACGTTGCTGTATATACTCTATGCTTTCGCTGAACAGAGAAATCTACAAAACAGGGTAACAGTTAACCCTTTGACGCTCACTGTTGCCATATGGGTACAGCTATAAAGCATCCTGTGCTAGATCCGGTTGTGCCGCCATTTGTAATTTTTGACATCCGGGCACTCTGACGCTCAGTTGTATTGATGAAACAGATTATGACACAGGCAGCACACAGAATACGATACGATACAGAGCGTCAGAGTGCCCGGATGTCAAAAATTACAAATGACGGCTTAACCCGATCTGGCACAGGATGCTGTATAGCTGTTCCCGTATGGCAACAGTGAGCGTCAAAGGGTTAAGGCATTTCCGTAATACACATAGGCAGAGAGCTTTTACAGTGCGTATCTGTGCTGCATAATGCACATAATTCTGCACATTGTGCATAGTTCACAGAAGTGAAGACATGCGAACTGGAATGCAATGATGTGTATACACTTAGGCCTATACGAACTGCTGAAGTGTTGTTGTTGAAATATTGTCATCAAAGATTCACAGATACGCATCTGTCACCGTTACAGTGACCAGTGATTGCGATTGCAAGCAGGCACAGTAAAGTCGAGTTGAGTAAGTTCCGCTCGACACATTATCACCGCCAATCTCTTGACAGGTGCAAAACACCCAGCCTTCTCAACCAATCACTTGGCTGATAGTAACAAAACTAATAACTAAACGTGACTACAGCCAAGAACAACACCAAAACCTAAACAACCATGCAAGAAAATTACTAACGTATGCACAAACTAAAGCAAGAAGAGCGTATGTACCACTTGCAAGAGGGAAAGGTATCCGTTGAGTACGTTGTCGAAGTTGATCTTTGGGTTATACCAGGTGTAGTTGAGGTGTGAGAACGCCTCGCACGCGTTACGCCACGACACGATGTTGTAGTGAACGGTTCTGCCTTCGCCGTCGATACAGTGTTTGAAGCGACCGCTGAACAAGTTGACGCCCATGATACTGAAGATGAGCCAGAAGACAAGGCAGACGAGTAGTACGTTGAAGATGGCCGGGATAGCCTGGATCAGTGCGTTCACGACCACCTACAACGACACGCACAGGCCATCAACGTGGGTGGTGTGGTCCCAGTGTTGGAACTGACCTAAAAGAACTGGGGGGTCAGCTGCCGAAATGTTTGAAATTTTGCACAGGGATTAAAGTTTAAGGCCGATTTTCACTCAAAAATGAGCGTCTGTAGACATGAACTGGGGGTTCAACCCCCCCCCCCCGACAATTCCAACCCTGTGTGGTCTCTCACAACTGCTTTGCTACTTGCCTAAGCGGCTGCATCACAAATTGAAAACTGATTCATACGATAACTATAATTAATGACACTCTTGTTTGTATGATCAACAACAATCAGTGCAACAGAAGCATCTCTTGGTGTGTCATTTCCACTCACCCTTATACCCTTGGATCCGTTATTGACAGGTTATTACAGATTAGCTGCGACATGCAGGCGTTCAGCGGGGATGCGGTCGATGGTACAAAGAACGATCAATCAACAGTTATCTCTTACTACACAGTTTCTAGAGTTTCGTACATTCCAGCCTGACCAAACGTATTGGCCTTTTTGGCCGCAATGATCATGGAACAAGTGTATCGCCCCGATAGGAGAGAAGATGAGCCCACGTCGCTAGCAATAGATTGTAGCATCTGCGTTCGTAATGTTTCAGTGCAAATCTGTCCATTGTCCGCCATCTTGAATTATCAAAATTCGAAATCTTTGGCGTTCAACCGTCACCGTGAACAGCTTTTGCGTCTTCTTACAAAATTTCGCGCAAATAGGACAAAATAAAACTTTGTGGTGTTATAGCCAAAAATACATTTTCCAACATGGTGGCCGTTCGCCATATAAGATGTTAAAATTCTGGGTTTTGGTGACATGAGTTTTGTTATAGTCCCAGTCTAGCTGCTACAAAATACAAAATTTCATAAAACTCGGAATATATTTCACTGAAATATGGCAATATGACAAGATGTCAGTCGTCCACCATTTTGAATTTTCAAAGTTTGACATTTATGATATTTGACTGTTGTTATTGTTGGATTTCACGTCAATGAACAAAATTTTCCGAAAATCGGACAATACGCTGCTGAGTTATAACAAAAAAAAGGTTTTACAATGTGGCCAGTGGCGGTTATAAGAATGGCCGGGGGGAGGGGCCGTCTGAATATGTCATCATGAATTTAAAAGTGTTGAGTTTTGAGAGAGCTCTGCCACCCCACCCACCCGCTGTGGCCTGCTATGAAATTGGTTGCAAGGGAACAAGGATACATAACAACTGTATACCTTGTCTGGCATTCTACCTATGCGATGCCACACAATGAATACAGCTGTTATGTATCCTTGTTACCTTGC
>Ga0056114_1001326_pt1 | contig 11064 bp, 5 predicted proteins | sample WorMetHERISLAND1_FD_77005 | JGI IMG/M metagenome (GOLD analysis project Ga0056114, IMG submission 77005) | Marine gutless worms symbiont microbial communities from Max Planck institute for Marine Microbiology, Germany - Olavius loisae HERON... ...
GAATAAGTGGGGTGTTGTTTTTTCGTTCGCTAGGTGGCACCTCTATATGTGTTTCAATGTTACTATTGGTCACTTTTGGATCACTTCGGATGTAACATTTGAGACAAGCACAATTATTTCATTATTGTTTATATTTTGCTGTTTCTATTCTTTTATTACATTGCAATTTAGTCTTGAGAAATATTATTCTGGAATGTTTGCTCCCGTTATTAAGACACAAATGGTGATATGTGAGTAAGTCAAACGAAAATAATTTTCAAAAACTTTTTCGCTTTGCTAAGCACTCATCGGTCGTAAAGTACTGATGTTTTGCTGGCAAATTCGCCAAGTTGGCTGTTCGCGGCTGCCGGGAGCAGCTGACTGGGCCACCGTGTGGCTAATTACCACGCTAGTCACACGGCTGCCGTGTAGCTAAGCTTTGCCTACACTTTATTAGATGGACGTGCTGAGTTTTCTTGTGTGTGTGGCAATAATCAATGTATGCTTTTGTACAGAATAATAAAATACATATTTTGCCTGCATTTAAACCTGGGAGGGAGGGAGCCATCGTCTGTACGATGCCGATGGGTGCAACACTATGTTTAATAACTAAATGTGTAATTAGTGCATATATGCTATTGCCCGTCTGTCCGCCTGTCTCTCCGTCTGTCCGTTACACGGGTGTATCATAGAAAAACAGTTGAAGTTAGGATTATGAAATTCTCACCATACAGTAGCCCCATCCATCTAGTTTCTGTGGGGTAAGTTTCATCCAGAAATTCTAAGGGGTTCCACCCGAGCGGGGGCATCAAACAAGGGAGGGGTGTGTAAAATCAGCAGTTTTCTATCTTTAAGCGTGAATATCTCGAAAACGGTGGCAGATACGGTTAAAGTTACAATTAATGACTAATGGGAAGTCACATATGGGCTTTCCATTGACATCAAGATCGATGACCTTGGATGACCTTGGACTGCTGTAAGGACAAATTCTCTTGGAATTTTGCGACATTTCTCGTGTATTGGAGGCAATAATAGCTAAACGAATGAAGACAGACTCGTGTTGTCAGCGACGGAATTGTAGCCTACTAAATGTACTTTTCAGCGATGTATAGATTGTGTTGATATCGCAAGGCGTTCCTCATCTAGGGGCGTTAAACAACGGTGAGATGGCAAAAACAAGTCTTCATACACACGGCTGTCGTGTGCTTACCTGGCGTTAGCTAGGCTTTCTTGTAATTTCATGCTATTAAATTCTGGGGATGACCAGAGGTTCATGGGAACACTACTGCTGTGTGTGATAACTAAAAGTGTGATTTTAAATTTGTATAGTTTTAATTTTTACTAACTGTTGCTAGACCATGTGGTCCTTACCCTACTGGACATCCTAAAAACTGAACTGGAAACATACTAGAAATTACCGGTTAAATCTACATTAAGAATATATTAGTGCCTATGAACTTCTGAGGCATATATTCTATCCAGGCCTACATTATTATAAAAACAAAACAACTAAAGATTTACAAAACCCTATCTGTTGAAAGTAGCAACTAAACTATTAACTTGCACTTGCAGTATACTGTATTTAGTGAGAGCCTTCTTGTGTAATTAATATCATGGTGTGTATGATGATGATTAACTTTTTCAATTGTATTGTTCTGAGTGATGTGTTTTTTCTTGTAGGTTGCTTGAACTTTTTGAAACTGTGCAAGATAAAGTACTATAACTTCTGTTTGTTCCACAGTGTTCAGGTATCACATCTCTCTGTTTATTATGTGACATTCTTATGTCTGTCCATCCATTCCGTGCCACTGATTTTCTCGAAATATGAAAGTAGTCGTAGAAACCTGTAATTTAGTGGCTACATAGCACTGGACAAGAGTAACTAGTGGAGCATTTTGATGACTACAGGTCAGTGGGAACAAAAACATAATACATGTAATCGTTTTTCGTGCATATATCTTTGTCAAAAGTGGATCAATTTATGTCAATCCAAGACCAAAATGGTGAAAGGCTCCAGATGTTCTAAACGTATCATAGAGTACATTTCGCTGACAGAAATGCTTCATTTTTGTGATATTCGTCTGTAATTATCTATGAAGGCTGCATGTCACAGCAGCCACATGGCTTTGGAGTTTTTTTGTTTAGTGACTTTATTCCGTATTTGTTCATCGCTGATTGATGTTCAGTTGTTCTTTTTCAGTTAACTTTGTTAAAGGACATGTTTGTTCAAATTAGTTTCATTTGTTGATCACACGTGTTAATGTGTTTATTGTGTAGCATGATCTTGTTGCTCAGTCTGGTGACCCGGAAGGAACAGGAAAAGGCGGTGAATCAGTGTTTAGGTCTGGATTTGCTGATTGTTAACAGCTCAGTTACTCACCACTGCCGATGCTGTTTTTGTAGTAAACAGGAATTCAGTGGCTGCTTTAGATTACTGTAGTTTATTAGGCACAGTACTGTGCAAAATTACTGTTTAGTATAATTTTATTTTATTTGTTTCTAATTATTTTGTACTGGGAAAGGGGCTCTGCCCCTCTCCAAGCCCTACCTCATTATAAGACTACAAAAACTAAACTTAAAGTTACGACCTTATTTTGACAGAATAGATTAACTTTCATGTAATGAGTAGTTTTTGTATGTTGGCACTAGACATTAGTGTTAGTTATTATTAGCAACGTCTCTGCTTGAGTCAGAAAATTGTGGGGAATTTTGCTAGAAGAAAACAGTGGGAAGTTCTAAAGGAGCTGAGTGGAGTGTGTGAACGTCGTGGTTGTGTAGGTTGTTGTACGGTGACCAGGCTAGATATTTTGAGCAAGAGCTGAAGCCTCGGATTAAGCACAGTAAACTTGGACAGATATCAATGGTCAACAATGGTTCCAACATGCATGGTTCTCAGGTAGCTTTAAGTGCCTTGTTACTGCCAGCAAGTCTGAATTTCTTCTCAGTACTTTTAGAACTGGAAATAAACTTCAGAATTCTCTTAACAGTCTAATTATGGTGACTTATATATTAATTATAGTAACTTTTGGCGACTTAAGGCTTTGGTAAGTGACTGGCATCACTATGAAGACATCTTGACAGTTTATTGAGACTCTTGCAATGTTGAGTGAAGTTGACATTGACTTTGCTGTCAATCAGCTGTTATTTATCTGTTAATGTTGATTATTATATCAGTTGGGTTGTAAAGTGTGTGTGCACTTTTAAATTATCAGTTTAAACTTTCTTGGCTGGTGTTTAATTTTTTCTGTGTATTTCTTCCAGTACTCTGCACTGCTTGAGGATTCACACAGTCTTCTCTTATCTGCAGCTCCTTATAACTTTTTCTGAAGAGTTTTGACTGGATACTTGAATTCTTTCCTGACACACATGTGTTCTTTCAGTAGAATACAGAATACTTGTTGTACGGTCATCGTAAGAGATGAAATTACTGAAATAATTTTATAAAATTGTGTCTGTATTTAACACGAGAGAGAGAGAGAGACTATGCTGACTGTTTGCAGTTCTTTATAACACTTGCGGAGAACATCGACTACCTCGATGGAAAACACACAGTCTTCGGTGAAGTTGCCGAAGGTTTCAATGTCCTACAGAAGTTCAATGAAGCTTATGTTGATAAGGAAAATCGACCTTATAAGGACATCAGGTCAGCTCTTGCTTTTACCGTCTTTATTTTCTAAAATATGTTTGCATGTTTTTTTGTTATTTCATGGCTCTCACTGTTTGAGTCCAATTGTTCTCAGCTCATGTTGACTGTGTAGCGAGGCTGCAAGGTCATGGAATTGATTTGTTTTTATTCATTCTTTCTCCTACTATGTGATTGGAAGAGACTTTTATTTATGAAATCTGATGAGCAGTTAATTAGATTTTGTTGTTTACCTTCAGAAGTTTAGGGGTTGTCTGCCAATTTGTCATCTGTGCGACAGTGCTGATGGAGTTGTCCGGGAGATACCGTATTAGCACTGTCATTTTGTAATCCTCATCTTCTGCCGACCTCCTCCTGCATCATGTACTGCACAAGGCCGTCAGGAGTTGTGTTTTGAGTTTGAGTTTTGACGCAACATGCTTACTTGTAGAATCTATCATACAGTCATCCTGGATGATCCGTACGATGATCCGCCAGGACTGGACAGCCACATTCCGGATCAGTCTCCGCAGCTCACACGAGAACAGCTTGATGTCAGCTACATTTCTATCGTCATTATATCACTGTCACTCCGAGGCCTGATTCTATTTTATGCAATGTTTGACTGTTTGTTGATATTTTGGATGTATGTGTAATTTTTCTTCATATTGTTTATGCAGTAATAGAGTGTGAATTTTAGACATAGTTTAGTACAGAGAATAGTGTTACACAGTCATTTCTTAGTCGATACATATCGAGTTGTTTTAAAATACTGAAAAATTTACTCTGTATATTGTTTTGATGACATTTTTTGATGGCCTGTGGCATTTACTCAATTTTAATATCTTCTTTACTCGCATGTAACACGAGTGCTTAGCATCAAACGTAGACATCAGTCTAGAGTGAATGATCCTGAGCCACGTTGATTGTTTCATACAGGGAGAGGTTGTTGGATATCAGCTCTTTAATATGAAGTGTTTTATATTTCAGTTACTTTTAGCTGTGTTTCTGTCATTAGCATTTTTCGTTATTAGTTTTTTGACTAAAATTAATTGGTGATGATCATTTTGTATTAGTTATTAATTATACCTTGGCACATTATGATGTGACAGTCTAGTGCACCTCTCTGTGGTAGTCTCTGTAGCAGTTGTCATCCTTCAAGTCTTGTATGGTGATTGTGATGTGATCTTTTGTTTGAGTAGAATGTTCGTATCGGGGCCGATGAGGAGATTGATGACACGCAAGGTTTGAAGCCGGAGGAGATCAGTCGGCGAATCCAGGAGAAAGAAGCGAAGGCACATGCACAGATCTTAGAGATGGTGAGAAGCTTTGAGTGTATTGACACAGATACGTACTGCTTACTGTACTCGCTCTTGACTAAGGCAAATTTAGTTGATCTACATTTGGTATTGAGTATTGACCGTCAGGACGAGTTGTGTTTGATTGAAATTCATTTTGGTCATATCATGAGTTCAGTTGTTGTCAACCTATTTGCCATAACTGTTCAGTATGTTGCAGCAGATTTACAGATAGATGTAGCTTTAAGCTGTGTTGATGTTTGTGAAGTTTTTACTAGTTGGCTAAATCTAATCTATTTAATCTAATAGCATTTCACAACTTCACGCAATAGTCACATACCGTAGTTAATGTGAATTAGACGTGCTATGATGGCTCTGAACCATCCTATGTGGCAACGGAGTAGAGTACAGTTTTAACAGGAGCGGAGACTGTTTGTGGATTTAGTGTTAACAGACTGTTTGTTCCAAACAGCGGGAGCGTCATTGGAGAAGGAACGTGAAGCAAGTGAGGTAGAAGTGAGCGGTTGATGTAGAAGATAAGCTGAGGATGATCGGAGTGTTAAATGTCGGACTGCAGCTGTGCAGACTGGTTGAGTTGGGTATCAGTTCGACACCAGGCTGTGGGACGTGTTTTGACCAGTTGACAGCTATGGTCGTTGCACCATTTGCCGTTGTGTCAGGTCGGTGATCTGCCGCGTGCCGACATTAAACCCGAGGACAACGTTCTGTTTGTCTGCAAACTCAATCCGGTCACAACTGAAGAAGATCTGGAAGTAATATTCTCACGATTTGGCAAAATTCTCAGGTAAGATGGTGAGACGTCGATGTTTGATTCGGTCTGTAGACGTCTTTTGACTCATTTCATTCTCGTGTCCATTGAAGCCTGTTGACAACGTTAAGACAGTGCTGAATTGATTCTCTTTGTCTGTGACTGAATGAGATCTCTAGTTTGTTACTGTTACACTACCAGAGTATCGTTACTAGCTGTAGACAGATGACACATGATGATGATGATACTCTTGAGTAATGCAGTGATTGACGTGGTTCAACAGCTGTGAAGTGATCAAAGACCAGAAGACTGGCAACTCCCTGCAGTATGCTTTCATCGAGTTTGAAACGGTACGTATCGGTTTATTGTCACACATGAAACATTGGTCGACTTGTTCTTTCGTTCGTTTAAAACCAACGCCACCATAGTTCAACGTATTTCACGTCTGCTTCGTCAACATATAGGCATATCTTGCATCTGTTGATTTTATTTCTTGGTCATGTTAACCTAGTAACTAAACAGAGATTAACTTGCATTTTATGCCTTGTCAGTCAGTTGTTTCAGAACATTACCATATCTGATTGTTAGCTGTAGGAAGAACCGCTCTGCAGTATCTTGTAACTGACAGTTGTTACCAGTGATTCCATGGTGTCAGTTCAGGTTTAGTGACTTTCCTTTTATGTGCTTTGCTTCATTCCCATCCATTTGTTTGTCTTTGCTTTTGTTTGTAAATTTGCTCTTCATTAGTAGATGCCAGTGAATTCAGTTATCCATTGCTCATGTATACCTGGCCGAGCTCTGCCGATCTGTCTCCAGCATCAGTGGACACCGGCATCTACGATGTGCTCGCCGTGGCCAACTTGACGTTCCACAAGTTAGACTGTCAGCATATGGAGGACGCTAGTTCTGTCATGCTGGACCATCTGCTTGGAACGCTCTTCCTGTCTGTCTTAAGAATATTGCACTGTCTCTGTCTAACTTTAGGCAGCAGCTCAAACACTTCTACTTCTCGTCTGACTAGCACACAGAGTGCGTTTGAGGTTCTTTACAGTTAATGTACTATATAAATTTTCTACTTTCTTACTTACCTAGCAACGCTGGTCGCCAAAGTAACCTGTTACATGTAGTTGACTGGGGATGTCTGTTATACATGGAACATCAGCTTCAGCTCTTTTACACAGATGCTATTTTCGTTCTCATTAATCTTCTCGAGGTTTGCTGATATCAGGTGGCTGCGTGTGAGAATGCGTATTTCAAGATGGACAATGTCCTTATCGACGAGCGACGCATACACGTGGACTTTAGCCAGTCAGTAGCCAAGGTTCGCTGGAAAGGCAAAGGTAACATGCCCCATTCCTTTGGTGTGGCCTGTACTGTTAATAGTGGTGTTTGTGTGGAACTGTCATATGGTGCAGCCATAACCTGAGACTGAGTAAGTAAGTAAGACATAGATTTATATAGCACATCTCGCTATGAAACATCTAATACGCTGGTCACACTAGTAACGGCTGAAAAGAATTGTTTTCACGAATCATTTAAAGACATCAAAACTGTCATAATGTCTGTGATTTTCACTACCCGGTGTGTGTGATCTAGACTTTTAAATTTATTTATCAGCGATGCGTTAACCTGTATCTCATAGCTGTAGGAGCCTTGTCACCCACTGGCTGCTTCTGGCCAACACCATGACGACTACTAAAAGGAACTTCAGCTAAAAGGGGTCTGAAGAAGCCAAAAAAGTTGTTCTCGTAATATATTCTCATAGAAAACTGACCAAAATTATCCAGTACATACTGGAGTTGAACCCACACTGTCCACAAATACTGTGACCTATCGATATGCTACTGAGGCCGGCCGGGAGTTACTCCAAACGAACCGGTTTTTGTTGACTAGAATGCTGTGGTCTGACGCTTTGTAATTTTAGAATGCTGATCTTTCGTAGTTAACATTTGGTGGCCACTGGTTTGGATGTGTTATGTTGTCTTGACGTAGAACGGCTGCTGATGAGTTGAATTGTTTTGTTGTTACTGAATGCAAAGAACTGACGCGTGTCTTTACTTTTTTCCTACGAGATTCTCGCTCCTCTTTCTCGAGATTTCTAGCTAAGAAGTGAAAGACAACTTCCTCGCGATTTCTTGATAATAAGAAATGCAGCTATAGCAACGATGTCAACGGCAATGGTTTGGTCGCGGATGTCAACATTTAACTTGTCGCGTTTAAACATGACGGCAACCGCAAAAAAGAATTGCTGTCATATTGTTGCATTCATTACACTAAAATGTCGTTATTAATACCAAATCTGTCCATCAAACAAAACCAAATCCTCACCAAACTCACTGGCACTATTTTTAGTGGGCGGAGCTAGCAAAACGTAGCAAAGAAATTTCTTGCTTGCTAGTTTTCATAGAATTCTCGCTAGGTCTACAATAAAAGACACGTTCCTAGCCTAGCAGCTACGAGAATCTCGTACAACTAAAAGTAAAAGACACGCCTCTGTTCTGCCTGGTTGTAGGCAAAGGAGTTGAGCAGGTGACGGAGAAAGACGATGGTCAGCCTCGATATCGCGTCAAGGACACCGACATGCGTCAGGAGTATCCTTGAGTGATACGTGAAACAGATTTGACATCTTGTGTGAGTTCAGTGCCAGCAGAAGCATGTCAGCGATAGATATCAGTGTATGAATTGAGTAGAGACATGCTGATGATGGGCACTGGCCAACTGTTAGGTGCTGATTATCGGCCAACTTTAAAATAGAATCGTACATAAGCGTATGCAATTAAAGAGAAAAATCCAAGGATACAAGAATACAAAAGTTGAAGTTTGTCTGTCCGTCGCCAAATACAATTCAATAGCATTCAACTCATGCAGTGCACCTGTGTGAAGTCACAAGTTACTAATATGACAATGAATATTAATAGCCTTACGATGGCATTGCAGATTGATGTAAATATTTACAGTGGAACACTACTTTGTACTGTGTTCACAGCTAGTTAGCTATAAGCAAATATTAGCATGCTGGTTGGACTTTTCACATCGGTTTACAGCATAAGAGCTGCTATGTTTGTTATTTTATTCAACATTTTACAGTAGTTTATCTTGTTTACCTGATCTTGATATCATTTTTTCCTTGTTTTGCTGCATTCCGCAACACACTTCATAGTGAAGCAGTAAATTGCTTGAGTTGTGAAACGTGTGTGTTAATTGTCGTTGGCCTTGACTCGGAGCCTGTGACAGTGCACAGTACGACTACGTATTTGATGAAGACGATAGCAAGCCGCCGCCGTCATCGTCGTCATCGGGAAAACACCAGTCCTCAAAGAAACACAAGAAACGTCACGACCAGTCGCCACCTGGTGGCGACCATCGGCACAAACATGGAAATTCCACGAGTCATTCACGCGACAAAGACAAACCGGAAAAACCCAGACACAAACAACATCATCGCTCACGTTCGCCTGATGATAGCAAAAAGGTTATTTAATAACAGCTTTGTGTGACACAGGCATCAGTGAACTCCTGTATTAGTGATGGTTGTAGTCGATATTCTTGTGTTATTCATTCTGACACAGTGTTCAATTTCATTACATTTCACTGTTAATAGATTATTGATTGATTGATTTAGTTTGTAGTGTTTGCCAAATACAACAAAGCGCACTGTGTGACTTGCTGCTATGGAATGATATTCTGTGAAGTAATCACTTGAATTATGCTGATAATCGAGACAGTATTGTGGCATTTTGTGGCTGATTCTGAACACCATTTTGGTATACATATAAAGTAGTAGTCATATAGTAGTCATATAAAGTTGATATAAAATCAGTACCTTAGTTAGTATTCACAGATGCTACAGATACTGAATCATCTGATTGTTTGACATTGACTTGGTGGCAGTTGCTGAGGTGAGCTCAGTGCATAATAATGACTATTAATTTATTCTGATGTCACGAGCTGAAACATTTGCTACGCATTGTGTGACTGATGTCATTTGTTGATGTAACACAGAGACGACACGGCGGATCACGATCTCAGAGTCCTCCTCACCGCAGCAGCAAAGACAGTCGACGTCATGGGAGAGAGGTCACCGGCAGTCGTCACCATAGCGATGGTCGCCATGGACACTAGCCAGCATCTGTAGCTAGTTGATAGAGCAGTAAACTGTTGCAAATTCACCCGATAAGTGACCTACTAAATGACCTACTGGCCTAGTTGCAGTTCATGACGTACCAGGAGCACAGTGTCATACAGCGTGATGTTTGACATAGGGAGAAGGTTCCGATGTTGGGAGGGGAGGGGAGGGTCATTATCTTCTTTTAACGTTCTGCATTTATTTAGTTCTATTTCTGTATTATAGCACACACATCAGCGGCCAAGGAGACGCCATGCTATTAGTAATACTGATACAGTGGCGAGTAGCATGACATGGAAATGTGAATGAATGAAGTGAACACAAGTCGGAGGTTTGGATTGGATTGAGCAGTGTTTTACGTCCCCGCCAACACAATATAGGTTATCTGGGAGACGGTTTTTACAGGTCAAAAGACCCAACCAACAGTATCAAAGTACTGAAGGAGATAACACAAAAATACAATAAGCAGACATATAAACACACAAAACATAGCAGATCCCCTAGTCGGAGGTGGTCGGGCAACGAAGGCACTTGCAGTCAGGGGCCAGCTTCGAACGTGGACGTTCTCTGTGATGTCATCGGCAGACACTTTGGTTGGCTATGGCGACAGTTAAGAGCGGCGTGATTTTAACTGTGTCTTGTGTGTTACTAGTTATAATGTGTTATAATGTGTACGTTGTGCGTTTTCGCACTGTTGAAAGTGTCGTGCGAAGTGTCGTTCCGTAGCCAAAACTGCGACAAATCAGCCGCTGAGCCGTGTTTAGTGTTGTTACTTGTTGGACGTTTTTTGAGTTCTTCTAGCAAATCTCCGTTGAGTGACCGCTCTAGTTGGCCACTGTGAGTGGAGTCAGTGGACGTCGCTGCTGTGCTGGAGCTGGAGTGGCCCCTGTCAGTCAGCCTATCAAGCACCTACTGATGGTGACGGTGACGGTGTAGGCCTACTGCCGTGTCGACGGGCGGCCTACGCCTCCTGCGGTGAATTAAGATCGATATGTAGATATCGCACGACGACTTGTTCGACTCGACGGTAGGACACCCCTCCCTCACGTGTTGTTATTCTATCACGCTCCTCGACAAGCGACATGTAGCTGGATACGCAAGGTGAGGCCGTGATGGCTGACACGTTACACGTTTACATTCCGGCCATCCCTCGAGCTCCATTTGACCACATCTGAGCTATGGTTTGGTCAGGAGCAAGAGGGAATATTACCATAACTGCTCTCTAGTAGTTTTCTTGTGTAGCTTTTTGTAGTTGCACACTCATTTGAGC
>Ga0056114_1001327_pt1 | contig 11063 bp, 12 predicted proteins | sample WorMetHERISLAND1_FD_77005 | JGI IMG/M metagenome (GOLD analysis project Ga0056114, IMG submission 77005) | Marine gutless worms symbiont microbial communities from Max Planck institute for Marine Microbiology, Germany - Olavius loisae HERON... ...
ACCTGTTCCTAAAGGAGTGCGAATGGCGGTTCAATGGAGGTGATCACCGGGAACTGCTTAACCAATTAAAGACATGGGTGAATTCGAGACAAAAACGTCCTTAGCTAGGACAGCCCCTTAGAAATCGATGTGGCTCTGCTCCATAACACCGACGTAGCGGGGGGGCAGCTTGGGATTGGCCCTTGCGGCTTGCTGGAGTTCCAACAAGGGTTCCAGGACGTTCAACGCATGATCAATACACAAACCGATAAGTCTTGTTGGCGCATTCCGCCAAAAAGAACCGACGTGGGTTTGGCGGTCTTCCTTGCCGACGAAGAGCTTCGGTTTAAAGTTGAACAGGATGACATAGGGCGGTGTCTCGCCCCGGAGGACTTCTTCGACTGTCGGACCGACCACATCCAATCGCCCCCCGGCCGCTTCCAGGGCCTGGCGAATGTCGTTCAGCATTACCCGCCAATAGTTGTCCTCGTGGGAGCCGTATATGCTCTCGCCGCTTACGGCCAATCCCGTTCTTACGGATGAAGCCATTTTTGGGTTCCTTGAATCAACGTTAATTCGACTGTTGAGGAACGGATTGGCTAGGCCACGCTGCGCTGCCGAGCTTTACCGTAGCGCGATGGCCTTATTAGATCTTGATGCCGGCGATTCTCAGTTAAACGAATATTCGCCAATCAATTGTGGGTCAAGGGTAGCGCACCCCGCCGTCCGCGTGGACTGCAGGGCGTCCGACCTTGACCTGAGAGACAGCGCGACGACGTTATTGGCTCAATAGTGGTTCTCGGTGGTTTGCAGCTGTTGAACAATGGGCGCCACTTCCGGAGGGATATCGATCATTGCCATCGGCCGCGTCACTCGAAGAAGATAAAGTCCACGTCGCCGTCGTACCCGGCGAGACTATAAAACCACCGCCATTCCTCGGGTGTGTAGAAGCTCTCGCACGTTAATTGCCAGTAAAGCAGATTCGCCTTCTCCCGTTCCGATCGATAGCTCTCGACGCAAATGTACTTTTTGCCTTTTCCCACCCGCTGCATTTCGTGGAGGGCAGCGTAAAGCTCGAAATTGTGGAGGTTGTGAAATGTGTTGATCGAATAGACGAAATCGAACTCGCCGTCTTCGAAAGGAAGTTCCGTACAATTCCCAACCTTCAGGAATGGGCTGACCTCTGGTTTGGCGTTTTCGATGCCGTACTTCGAAATATCGATACCCGACACTTGCAAGCCGGGGACTACTTGCGAAAGCTCGTAAAGCAGGAAACCCTTTCCGCATCCGATGTCGAGAACCCGGTCACCGGGCTGAAGATCGTAGTAGCGCGCCATGTCTTGGGCGACTGGCAACCACCGGCCGTCATAGCGCATGCCGCCGTACCCGAAACGACGATCACCGTCCCAATAGTCGGCTCCCCATTCCTTCGCTTTTTCCGCGCAGGCAGCTTTGTCATGCTCGACAACTCTTTGTACGTAGTCCCGCTGGGTCTTGTTGTGGAGCTTGGAAACAAAATCCACCCGATTCATGGCTCATCGCACTTCGGAACAAGAGGCTTCAAACTGTTATCTGAGGCCTGGCCGGCCACAGCATACGGATTCATACGAACCGTCCGTGTTCCAGATCAAGGCTAAGGTACTCCAAAATCGCTTTGTTTTTCCCATGGGCAACACAGTGATGACGGCAATTGCGTGAGGGATCGATCCCATATAGGCGCTGGTGGTTTTCCTCTGAAAACCAAAACTCTTTGAACGAGCGGTCCTTTATCGACCCGAGCCGTCCAGTCTCGTTGTAGGCCTTGTCCTGGCAGGTATAGACGGCGAGGTCCGCGCCGATAACGGTGAGGAACTGCAAAAACGGGCAGGTTTCATAGGTCTTGTCGAAACGCTCTTCAAGCTCGTGGTAGTGATTGATAATGCTGAAACCATCGTCGGCAAGCGTGTGCGTTTGATCGATGAGTTCGACGGCTCGGTCCATGATCGCCCGATGATAGCGATTGTTCTCTTTGACGTCGTTGGAGATGACTGCAGCTGATATTTTCACATGGTTGACCCCGACTTCCTTTAATTGGGCGCATACATCATACAAGTGTTCGACGTTTTCTTTTGTGACGATGAAGCTGACGCCCAGCACACAATTGCTCCCGCGTGCAGAGAACGCCCGCATATTTTCTATGACTCGGCTAAACTCGCCGGATTTGATTCCGCGGCTCTTGGCATAGCTGTCGTCATCCCAAGCGTCGATGGAAACCCGCACCCAAGTCCCGTGCTCCGCAAACACATCGGCCACACGGCCTTTGAGGTTGGCCCCGTTTGTCAATGCTGCAACCCGAATGCCACCCTTCGCCAACCGTTCCACCACTTCCGGCAGCGTTTTGTATATAAGCGGTTCGCCGCCGCCGGAAAATGTGACGGCCTCGACTCCGATTTCGACCAAGTCCTCGACAATTTCGAACATCTTGTGGTCGGGGATACGATCTTTGACGTCCATGCCCTCGCCAAGCTGCAACTGATCAGCGCGATAGGCGCAATACCAACAATTATGATTGCAGTGATTTATCGGCTTGATACGCACGTGGACAGGCGCAACCAACTGTCTCGTCTTAATCGCCTGAATATGGTCTGTGTATCGGAGGAACTTTAGATTGCTATACAGTTTGGGCATCGGAATTTCCGAATGGATTTTGCGAACGCCGCATCAGGTGCGTCAGGCGGATCGTGTCTTCGAGATCTCGCAACCCATCTCGGTCTTTAACCGCCAGGTTTTCCAGGGCGCCATGTAAGGAAGCCCCGGACGTAAGGATGCGCTCATAAACTCCGAGCCTCCGGTCTCGGCGCATGGGAAGCATGAAAATGCTGTACATCACGATACCATCCAGGCTCGGAAGCTCACGCATCACCTCCTCTAGCATGACATAGCACCCTGCCATGGCGTACTCCGTGGCACTTAGAAGGTATGGCATTTCGTTCCTCGAACAATAGTCGCGAATGACGAGGTTCTGGACGTGCTGTGCGGTTCGGTTTCCGCAATAGGGACGACTGCCGATATATCCCCTGTATCCTTTTCGATCAGCCATCAAAGTCACCAGGGAGTTGATATTCGAGCCCCATCCGGGTCGCTGGCCGGAGAGTGATGGGTTCGAAAAACTCCCCAAGTCTTTTATCGGCGTAGGGGGACATCACACTCTTGAACCGGCAGTTCATCGACCACCGTGTTTCCTTTTCCACGTTGATACGGTTTCCGTGCATCAGTGTTTGGCTGAAAATCAAAATTTGCCCGAAGGCGATTTCGACGAATTTCACTTCATCGGCAACGATCTGATAGATTTCTTCGGCGTTTGAGCGATTGAACTGCTGAAGTGTTGATTGGACCTCCCGATCACGCGACGGTTCCAAAAGGTACATTGATTTCGTTCGGTAACAATCAACCAACGGCACCCAAACGACGACTTCAAAAGGGGAGTCCCCATCCCACACGTCTGCATGAACGGGCAGAAGAGAGCTATCGTCGTCGGGAAGTTGAATGCTGAGGTTGACCCGTCTTTGCATCGCCAACTCGTTTCCGACCAAGTTCGAGAGCGCCGATCGGACCAAGGAAAAATAGGACGGACGGAACCAGGGTTGGGTATTCAGGCCGTTGATGACCGTAAGTCGCAACGCATTCAGTCCATCCGCATCGACGTAAGTGGATATGTCGTTGAGAAATGAATCGACATCAGCGTATCGATCCACACCGAGAAAATCGGATGCCAGTTTGGCGGCGGACATCCGTATTTCTGCCAATGCCTCCGTGTCCTCGGCATCCACGATCAGATGTCCGGCTTCGAGGAAGCGGTCGCCTAGAGACTTTTCTTCGGGTGTTAAGAGTTCCATTTACAGAAACGATCCATAGAACAAAAGCGTTCTCGCGATGCCGCCGTTTACCCTTCGGATCGCCGCCCCCTTGGAACCGCGATCTGATCAATAGGGCATTGCGTTCGCCTTTCTTACCGCAACTCCTTGGTTTGCCAAAGTAAAAGCCGGTAACCGATCACGACATACGGCCTGTATTAAGATCCGGCTTGTGCGCGAATGAACCGGCGTACCGTTTCGGCGATTGCCGGCGGCTGTAAGCCGAACGTTTCCATCATCGAGTCCTGTGAGCCGTATTCATTCGGAAAAACGTCGGGAATGCCGATACGTTTGACGAAGGGTATCCGTTCAGGGGCATGATCCATGATGTGCTCGGTGACGGCACTGCCTAGGCCGCCAACCAAGGAATGCTCTTCCAAGGTGACAAGAAACCTCATGTTTCGCGCCACGCTTTCCAATCTCCCAGAGTCAATTGGCTTTATGGTGTGCATGTTGATGACGCTGCAATCGAACCCGTCAGCGGCCAAAATTCCTGCTGCTTCCAAAGCACGGTTGACCATGACTCCCGTTGCGATCAACGCCACGTCTCGGCCGCGGCGGAGTTCGATGCTCTTTCCAATTTCAAATTCGTCGTCGTCATTTGAAACGATGGGGTCACCCCCTTTCGCAAGCCGAATATAAATCGGTCCGGCGAAGTCGAGAGTCTTGGGCATGAACCGCCTCATCTCCTCGGCGTCCGCAGGCGCGACGATCGTCATATTCGGGAGCGCCCGCAATATACCGAAATCTTCTATCGCCAAGTGAGTTGGCCCTAAAGGCGCATAAACGAGACCGCCGCCATTGGCGATCAATCGGACGGGGAGGTTGTGGAGACAAAGATCGACGGCCAATTGTTCGAAGCATCGTCTGGTCAGAAATGTGGCGATCGTATTGACGAAAGGAATGTAGCCGTCCATGGCCATTCCAGCGGCCATTCCGACAACGTGTTGTTCCTGGACCCCCTCCATGAAAAAGCGATCCGGCATTTCTTGTTTCATTTTATCGAGAGTACCGGGGCCTAAGTCAGAACCAATGAAAACGATCCGAGGATCTTGCTTGGCCAATTCATGGACCATTTCGAGACAGGTCCGGCGCATCAGATTGCCTCCAACGCCGCGTAGATTTCTGAGATTTGTTCAGGAGGTATTCGTGATTTGTGGTGCCACGCCGGGTCGTTTTCGGCAAAGGGGATCCCTTTGCTCTTTACCGTGTGACAGATAATTGCGCTCGGGCGGTCTTCCGAGAATGGCAAGCAGGACATGATTTTTCGCAAGGCGGGAACATCATGCCCGTCCACATCCTCGGCCGAAAACCCGAAGCTTCGCCATTTATCGACGAGTGGCTCGAGATCCTGAACTTCAGCCGTCGGACCGTACGACTGCAGCTTGTTGTAATCGACCAGGACAGTGAGATTGGATAGGCGGTGTTTGCCGGCATTCATGGCGGCTTCCCAAATCGAACCTTCGTTGATTTCGCCATCACCCGTGACTACGAAAACCCGGCTTTTTCGTTTCTGGAGTCGCGCCGCTAGAGCCATTCCAACGCCAATCGACAGGCCATGCCCGAGCGCTCCAGTAGAGGCTTCCACACCAGGCACCTTATGGCGTTCAGGATGACCTCCAAGGATCGATGACTGGCGGCAAAAGGTGTCAAGATGGGACTCATCGAAAAATCCCTTATCGGCGAGCATGGCGTATAGAGCAATGCATCCATGTCCCTTGCTCAGAATGCACCGGTCCCGTTCCGGCCAATCAGGGTCATTCGGTCTGACGTCCAATATGTCGTCATAAAGGACCCTGAGTATTTCGATGAGCGACAGGGTTGAACCAAGGTGGCCGCGCCCACCCCCCTCAAGTGTACGAATGCACTGACGCCTAAGGAAACGCGACCTATTATCCAGAGGTGGAGTTGCGAAGTTCAGGCGCGTGTCATTTATCTCATTGTCCATCGTCCGGCTCAAAATCAATGTCATCAATTTCCAGTAGCATCGTTCTCGCCTTTTGCAGTTGTTCAGCCAGAACGGACTCCCGATCACGGCTGGATCCGGCAAATTGTCGGCGGCGCCATCCTTCGGAATGAAATTCATTGAGCAGAATCATACACCAGCGCATTCCAATCAATGGGAAGAGAATAGCGAGGCGCATGCGGAATTCATCGTCGCCGGAGAATGCCTCCAACATTCCTTTCAAGAACCGTTCGCGAAGGGTCTCACCCAGACTCATTCCCGGATGAAGCAGAAAATCAGCTGCCAGTCGAACGGGGTCGTCCCAACCGAAGTACTCGAAATCCAAAAAGCAAATCGAACCGTCACTACGGCGCAAGGCATTGTGAAACCCGAAATCCGACGGGCTCAAGGTTCGGCTCGAGGCGGGCAGTCTTTCGTCAAATGCCAAGCTCAATTGATGGAACCCCGAAATCGCGCGGGCAATGTGGTTCTCCAAGGCGGTTTCGAAAGAACCGAAAAGGAATTCGCTGAGATCATTGTAACCGTCAGCAATCGCTCTCAACTGCCCAAACCTACGATCGATCTGATCGACGATTTCCTGACCAGAAAACGTTGCTTCCGTCGCCGCGGGGATTGATCGCGCCTCCGAAGATGCGGCCAAAGATCTCAGCTGATTGGCAAAAGAAATGGCGTTGTCGACGTCGTCGCTAGAAGGGGTGCCAATCGGTTCTCCCGCCACCCATTCATAAACTGCGAAACCGCTACCGCGGTCGCAAGCGATGGCTTTTGGCACATTCGTGACGCCCTTTAGCCACAATAACTCGAATGCACCGAATTCTGCACCCAAACGGTTGCGTTGGTCAGCGGATTGAGAAGGGTAGTTCTTGAGGGCGTACCGGTTCTCACCGGCCTGGACCCAATATACTCGGCTATTGCCCCCACCGTGAACTGGCGCCAGAGCATCGACTTCGGAGCCACACAGCTTGGCGGCAATGGCCCTTAACTCTTCGATCGGCGGTTCAATAATGGCGCCCGAGGATGTCATTCGAAATGTCTCGCCAACTGGAAAACGGCCTGAAGGGTCCGAAGGGAAGGGGGCTCTTTGAGGGTGCGAAAAGATAGCGTTCCGTCGTTTCGGGAAAGCTCGGATCCTCGAATATTTCCTCGAGGTCATCGACAAAATAGGTGCAGCCGAGAGTCTTTATTCGCTCAATCTTCTCCTGTCTCGTCGGTTCAAAAAATACGGATTCCTCGTCGATCGCGAACCCCTCCGGTTCGAAAAAACGGTTCTTCTTCATCCAGTTACGCGCCGCTTCGCGGAGATTAACACGGTCAGGATCAAAGTGGCCGAATTCGGTCTTGTGGCTGACGATACAAACCGGGGCGTCGTCATTGCGGCAGGCAAGCAAGAATTCACTGACACCTTCGATGATCTCGGCCTCAACCATGTAAGCGCCGTAAACGCGACCTTGCAGCCGCATCCATTCCCGTTCTCCGTCATCAAGTTTTCGAAGGGCTTCTCGGACTTCGATCTTGTTTCTTGTCAAACCGGGTTCGACCAATCCCTCTCGTTCGGCAACGGTGATGAAAACCCGATCGTAACCTGCGAGCGTGTTATCGAAATCGAGACCAATCAACACCGGGAAAGCTACTCCAACTCAACCTGCTTCATGAGGTTGATATTGTAATATTTGGGATCTTCCAGAGAATTCGGCAGTTTCCCTTCTTTGAATGCGGTGACTAGACCGCGAACCGCGTCTTCGATGGTGTAAAGGGGTTCGAACCCCAGTTCGCTACGCATTTTCTGCGAGGAAACGTGATAGGAGCGCAGATCGTCCGTCGGTTCGATATCAATGGGTAAATCTTCGCCAACCACTTTTCTGACGATTTCTGCCAGTTCCATCAACGTGTGGTTCTCGTATCCGGCATTGAATATCTTTCCGTCGATCTTCTCGTCAGGTTGGTCGAGAAGAAACAGGTAGAGGTCGGCCATATCGTCGATGTGGATGTTCGGCCGCTTTTGAGTGCCTCCGAACACGCGAATTCGGCCGCGATTTACGGCATGATTGGTCAGAATGTTGACGATCACGTCCAACCGTTGACGCGGCGCATATCCGCAGACGGTCGATGGACGAATCGTGCATGTGACGAACCCCGGCTCCCGTTCCTCTTCGAGCTCTTGTTCACAGAGTGCTTTGTACTTGGAATAATCCGTCAGCGGTTCCAAGGTCAGATCCTCGGTGACCTCGGGTTCGGCCTTGATGCCGTAGACGCTCGAGGAGGAGGCGTAGATGAACCGTTTGACACCGGCTTCCTTCGAGGCGCGCACCAACGGGCGAAACGCATCGTAATTGATGGACTTTCCAAGATCCGGATTGAGGTCGTATGAGGGGTCGTTGGAAATGCAGGCTAAGTGAATGACGGCATCGCAACCGCGAAGTGCATCTGCGACCGTGTCCGGATCTCTAAGGTCGCCCCGGACTTCCCGCAATCCGGGGTTTTCGCGAACGGCCCCAAGGGCGTCGTCACCGTAGAGGTACAAATCTAAGACGGTAACACGGTGACCCCGTCCAAGGAGTTTGGGAACAAGGGCACTGCCGACGTAGCCGGCACCGCCAGTGACAAGAATGTCAAAATCGCTGAGTGCCATATCTACGTGCGTCCCTACTTCAATAGGGTCGTCATGAATTTAGCCAAAGGCACCTTTTCTACGGACGCACGGTGGCCAACGATGCCAACCTTCATGGCACCTGCCGCGTTTCCGATGAAGCCGACCTGTTCCATGTCGCCGCCACGCGCAACAAGGGGGGCCGTTATGCCAAAAAACGCGTCACCAGCTCCGACAGTATCAACGACGGTCTTGGTGAATGCCGGTATCCGGCGCACGTCTTTCGATTGGTCGTAAGTGTAACACCCGTGAATTCCGCTTGTGACGACCATGCGGGAGCAATCGATTTTTTTTGGCAGCGCTTCGCCGGTGACCGTTGCGAGATCGCTGTATTTGTCGAACACGGCCAACCGCGCTTCGGGCCCGGAGATGCAGACGTAGTCGGCCCGAGGATACTTGGTGATCAAATTGAAGCCTTGGTTTCCTGCATTGGTTTGCGCATTGACGGCCAGAAACCGAGCGTTTGAAAGAACCGTGTCGATCATCCCGCTTGTCACCAAGCCATGCCCAAAATCGTTTACGATGACGAGGTCATAATCCGGTGCGTTTTTGGCTACGAGAGCGCATAATCGATCGTTCAGGTCTTGGGTAAAAGGTTTGTCGTCGAACGCATAGACCTCGAATAGCTTGCGCATGTAGGAGGTGTCGACAAAGCGAGTTTTGCGCGTTGTCGGTACGTCCGGGCGTTTCATGAGCGACAAATTGACATTGGATATCGCGCTCTCTTTGACCAGGTCCTCATGGCTTTCGTCAGACCCAAGGACGGTCACGACGTCGACTTGACGACAAAAATCGGCGATGTGATTTGCTGTCGTCAGCACGCCGCCCGCGAACAGTTCGGCGCCTTTCGATTGCGTTGCGATGATGTTCTCTTTTGCCGGGGTGCCGAGTGGCTCAACGTAGACGTATTCGTCGATAATCGTATCGCCAATCATCAGCACCTTCATGTCCTGGATGCTGTCGAGAAGCCCAATGAGTTCGTCAAGTTCGACTCTCTCCCGGAAGTTCTCCAGGAAATCACGCAACGGCGGATCATAGACGTCCAAGTACCGATTGATGAGCGCTGAGGAAGAAAAGGTGATGTCCTTGGTGAACACGAGCCGGCCACCATGATTTTCAACAGCTTCGCGCTCGCGATTGATCCCACCGGTGATATCTTCATCGGGATTTTCGTAGTCCGAACCTTTAACGTAAACATCCGGCTTGATGCGACGCGGAACGTTTTCGGCGGTAGGTTCCGAATTGACAGTGACGTAGTCGACAAATTCGATCGCCGACAGCATCTCTGCACGCATATGATCGGGAAAGATCGGGCGCCCTGGACCTTTGTTGACATGGTTGTCCGCCGTGACGCTGACAACTAACACATCGCCCTCACGACGAGCGGTTTCCAGGTGTTTGATATGGCCCAGATGGACGAGATCGAACACGCCGTGGCAAAGCACGACGGTTCGGCCGCTCTTCTTGGCGCCTGCGATGATTTCTTCGAGCTCTGCGAGCGGACGCACCTTGTTTTTCGGGGCGTGTCCATTGCCGCTTGCTGCCATCTCAATCGGGTTGACCGTCATCTTTTCACCATCCTAATAGAACTAGGAATTCCCATCATCGAGAAATTTAAACCAGTCGGCAGTGGCCACTTCGATGCTGTCCGGCGTCCATACGGGCGCATCGCGCCAATAGTCTATATTCTCGAGCAGGGCCGCCACACCCTCTTCCAAGCTGACCTTCGGCGACCAATCGAGTTCTTTCTTGATCTTCGAAATATCGGCGAACGTACAATCCGGCTCGCCCGGCCTTTTTGGCACGTAAACTACGTCACCCTGAAGCAATTCTGTAAGGCGGTTGACGCTATAGGTGTTACCGGAACCGACGTTCAGTATTTCTCCCGAGATATTGGAGTCGATCGCCGCCAGCATGGCATCGACGACATCGTCGACAAAAGTGAAGTCCCGCGTTTGGGTGCCATCACCGACGACCGTGAAAGGTTCTCCGGCCAATTTCTGGGCTAGAAACACGCCGATTACGGCGCCGTATGTCCCTGTCGTTCGATGTCGTGGTCCGAAGACATTGAAAAGCCTTAATGAAATGACCGGCAGGGCATATGTTTGCCACCAATGCATGGCATATTGTTCGCCGATGGATTTCGTCAGTGCATAGGGGTACATCGGCCGCAAAGGTGCTGTCTCGGGAGTTGGGTAATCGTCCGGAATCCCGTAACACGATGACGATGCGACGTAGAGAAAACGTTTGACGCCGGCGGCGCGAGCCCCTTCCAAAACTGAAATCGTACCGTCCACATTGGCGCGGTGGTAAGTCATCGGATCATTAATAGACGGTACGATATCACCGACGTCGCCATGCATTTTGAGACCGATCATCTCCGAGTAACCGATGACCGAATTCAACGGCGTGCGAAGTTCATGGCTCATGTTGGCCAGGAATTCCGTTTTGGCGCGGTTTGAACCGCCCCGGGTTTGCCGGAGGCTCATTTTCTTGAGAAAGGTGAGCTTATGGAAACCAATGGATCAGTGAAGAGATATTCGCCGGAAGTGCGTGCGCGGGCCGTTCGGATGGTGCT
>Ga0056114_1001328_pt1 | contig 11060 bp, 6 predicted proteins | sample WorMetHERISLAND1_FD_77005 | JGI IMG/M metagenome (GOLD analysis project Ga0056114, IMG submission 77005) | Marine gutless worms symbiont microbial communities from Max Planck institute for Marine Microbiology, Germany - Olavius loisae HERON... ...
TACATAATTTCGTGGTAAATACAAAATCGCCAGTAAGTCACTGACATGAAAAACACAGAATGTTGACGAATCTTCCAGTGAATGACTACGGCAGATTTTGTCGTCATCTCACTTTCTAATAATAATAATAACCTCTTTAATCAACGCCTGACAGACCGCAGGCTGGTATATACAACGGCATCACACAGGTATGAGAGGTGCTGGAGTGGCACCAACATCGAAACATGTGTTGGAATGGGAATCCATTGAAGAGTTTTGTTGATCACACATTACTTGATGGCGATTGGACACATTAGTAGCGTGATGCAGCAATGATATCAGTCCAGTTGTCACATCATGGCGCTGACTGTAAGCGATTCATTGTTGTCGCTTGTCGCTGACGACAAGTTGTGCTGTGGAAGTTTATGTAAATTGCAAACGGCGTGAGAGCATAATGCAGGCAAGGCAGGTAATGAGTTGGCGGGAAACTGGACAAATTGTATGCGCACGCTTCCCGCTGTGAAGTCTGATGACGGTGATAATTACGCGTCTCTCTCACTGATAACTAGGCCTACAGCAGCCGCGCTAGCAGAGCATCTGTCTAATCAGCAGCCGTGGCATCCGCTCACCCCGCAACGAATAGTGTTGGGCTCTCCGTCGAAAAGTTGAGATTTTATTCGGTATCGACTCAAGTAAAGAGGCTACAGAACTTGTGTAGGTCTACTTTCAGTCCGTGCTACACTATACAGTGCACATAATTACTGGTGAACGATTGTTACGTTATACAAGCCAGCGTTACCTGTTTCTTGTTCAAATTGCTCAGCCTTTTTGAGTTTCATGGTATATGTTAAATATGTTTAATAAAATGTCATACGAACAAAGATTGAAAGCACTAGAATTATATTCATTACAACGAAGAAGACTAAGAGGGGATCTTATTGAAACATATAAGATTCTCACTGGTAAAGAAAGGATTAAGTCAGATCAATTATTTCAGAAAGCAACAACTACCGAATTAAGAGGACACAGTCTCAAACTGTACAAAAAGAGTTCCAGACTTGAATTAAGGAAACATTCCTTCAGCCAAAGAATTGTTGATCACTGGAATAAGTTACCGGACGATGTAGTATCCGCAGCTACCATTTCTGCTTTCAAAAGGAGGCTAGATATTTTGATGGACATATATGGGCATTAAACGCTGACAGCTTAACTGGCCCATTAACTGTAACTGTAACTGTATGCAGTATACGTTACAAAGCCACGACTACTGGTAGACTGCCTCTTGGATGTTACATCAAATTTGTACAGCGAAGACGTCTGTAATTACTAATTGGTTGACATCCCACCCTCAGACACGTAACAGACACGCTCTAACAGCAGCACAGTGTTAGATAATATGCATTCATATATTTACATAGACATTTTCCGGATTAGGGTCAACGAAGAACATATTTCTCAGTATTTCATATCAGCCGTCTTTGTAGCTGTCAAGAGTTCACCTGCTAATCACATAACAGCGATCACCACTGTTGACGTCCGTTAATTCAAATTTGAATGCATAGACGATTCGAATAAAATTAGGGAGGAAGATGAACAGATTATGTTCGAATAGCGGTCACTCGCTTATCCCTACAGCGTGAGCGAGGCCACGCCACGCCACGCCACGGCATCATCTCCGGCAGCAGATAATTGATTGCTGCTGACGCTGCTGCTGCTGCTGCTGCATACGTAACATATGTCGGGAGGCGAACGGCCACACTTCCGGCTGTCTCAGGTCAAGGGTCCGTCTAGTTTTGACGCCTCGGGGCTCACATGCGCCTGGCCGTGGCTTATCCACGTCGACCCAGTCGATATCACTCAACGGTGGAACGAGAGAAGTCCGTCGAACGTCGAACACGGACTGCACACGTGCATGGAACTCCTTGCATACACGTGGGCCGTGTCAGAGTCTGCAAGCATTGATACTCTAACCTTATCACGTTCTGCTCCAGTTTAGAACGATGCGTGTTTATGTATTTTGTTTGGTGTATAAACGTCATTTTTACTTCACAAATTCCGCCATCGTCAACGAAGCGCGACTTTAGACTTATCGTCTGAGTAGGTAACAGGGCTGCAGTAGGGATTGAATATATTCGTGGAATCTCCATTCCCACGACAGCCCTGATAGCGTAATCCATCACATCAAATACGGACGTTAAGGTACCATCACATCAATCACTGTAGGGGCACGAGGAAAATGTCCGACCTGAAAATGAAGAAACAAAATATCGAGACATGGAAATGACAGATCTATCGTTCACTCGTTCGCTACTGATATTGATATCAGTTTGTAAATAAGTAAGTATGCATATAAGTCCAGCGAATCGTCCTAGAAACGTTTAATGTACCGTCAACTGTTAGTTGTCTATTATACAAGCGTGCAGGATTGAACAGTGACGTTTGTAATGTGAGTTAATGACGTTACATGGTGTTAGTTACAATTGTGTTCTCAATAATTAGATCTTGGTTCAGATAACCATCCTTTGCTGGTGCTTTCCAGTTTACAAGTTCATATCTTTGCAAACTGAACCCATGATAAAAAGACTGCGAGCAACGGAACAGCACAGGAAGAAGTGAAATCGACAACGACCAGACTAATAGACAGAACTTTGCGCTGCGTTTACGAGTTGCAACAAGCAGAGACTCGACGTGTTTATAGCAAACAATAAACAATAAACATTGCGAATATTTCTTAGATCGAAGCTTGAGAAAACAACATGAACAGCGCAACAGAAATGATAAAATAGTGTAAAATTTGAAACACGTTATTGTAAGGTCATGTCGTTTCCAGTGGTCTTCACTGTAACACAGTATGATGATGATTAGTGCACTGATCGACAGTCTATAGATGGCGCTGCGCGAAGAGTAGAGTTGGGCAGAAGACCGGCATCGATGTAGCGTTGGTATAGCTGACTAGCTGTGGGTGTGTGTGTTGAAGAGATAGCTCACATCAACGTGTGTTTATTGACGGCAGATGCCGCTCGCTCGCCGTTATCTCTAGTTTGACTCAGCGAACTGACGCCCATTTGTCCGTTCTCGGAAAGCTCTGCAATTCATTCACGATGAGAATGCCGCAACGCTGTGAGCTGTGCTTGAAAATAACGTAGGCCCTAATAATTTCGAGCTAATGCAATCCCGTGTTCGTCTATGCTACACACAGAGGAAACTGGAAACTGGGCATGTTTACAATAACAATGGATGCGTCAAAGGCAGAGAATCAGTCAAGGCCACATGAGTCGAGACCAAGGCCAAGGACTTGGCTCAGAGGTTGTCTGCAAATGTTTCGGCCGGACTGAAGGGAAAAATGCGACAATGCTTAAGTAATTATTACTGTACCAAATAACTTGACGACATAGTGAAGGCGGCCAGTCATTATAAAGTAAAGTGTCGCTACGCATACCGCGCAAAAGTTAATAAGAACGTAACTGGCATTTCATTCATATTACACACAAACGCCAAGGAATTGGCCTTTGAGGCCAAGGCCACCGCCTCGGGGTCTCCAACTCCAAAGGTTGTGCGTGAGACCGACCTGAGCCGACCCAACTGCACGTCATAAGCTTATACAACAAATATGACTATACATTATTCGTCTTTGCTTGTTCTCACAACTCACATGCGCGCAGTGAAAGTAGTGTCGGAGATGAAATTTATCACGATCAATCTATATTGACCTATTGTTGGATTTATTAGCTGCAGCAGGTTGATTCGACGTCCATGCTTCACGCGCAAAAATAAGCGATTGATATCAGCTAAGGAAAAGACATTCTTGGCTATAGAGACCCATGCCCACATAATTTCTGTGACCTTGACTCTTGACCTTGTAAATAGAAAACTTAGACTTTGAAGGACTGCTGAGGAGTAGCTCTGTTGTAAGTTTCATGTCATTGTCATGTCATGTCATGTCATTTAATTTTATGTCTATTTTATGTCTCTCTCACTTGACGAATAAACGTATGTTAATGTGTTGCGATTACGGTTTTTATGGTGATTTTTTTTCTTGGAAATTTGGAACTTGTCAAATTTCGCCATTTCAGTTGGTCGGTGAAGAATATAAACAATGTTTCTAGCGGTCATCGGGTTTAATAGGCCATGCAGTCAGGTTCAAACAGTTCATCTAACGAAGACAAGAACAGCTGCCTGCCATGGTCACGTTCGAAGTTCGATTGATTGGATGTGCGTCTATTGCCCCGTCTATTTCCATTTAGCGCTTTTCACCGCAGGCAGCAGGCGTGCATGCCGCGTTGGCACTAATTAAAAGCGATGTCCAGTCCGAACGCGTCGTGACGCTGATAACAAGTCCGTGACGTGATCGACCATGCAGCGGGAATGCCGGATGCTGATGGTGGCTTGACGACTGGTTGATGATGATAACCTGCAGCACGGCCACGGCGGTCCATTGCCGTAGTGTAAGAGCGCTTACTAATCGATACATTCTATTCGTCGGACGTCCACACAAACATTGTAGTAACGACCGTAAGCAGAGTTGCTTTTTATTTGGTATTTAGTAGGCTAAGTAATAAGTAAGTCAAGTCAAGTGTAGGATTTATATAGCGCGGTATCGCCTAACAAATGCACTTGTTTGATCGATAGCGATACCGATAGCATGAAGTTAAACTGTTAAACTTATTAACATATAATAAGTTTCTGAAAGTTTTGCACTAACAGTTGAGCTCTCTATTTGTTTATTAACCTGCAGCATACTTCGACATTATGGAGATTTATCGACACGATCTTTGACTTTGGTTTTGTATTGAGCCTGTTAAATCCGACCCTCGTCGTCTGTTATACTGTTTTCATTGTTAGGCCTGCGTATTGTACAGTACTAACAGTAGAATGTATTATGACTATACCACACATTCTACTCTATACAGGTGCTGTTCACGTGCGAAGTCATCGAACGTCTTGAAAACTATGACATCACGTTTCCATGGAGACCTTACTGCCAGACTATAGCCTATCTTGCGTGTGTAACCACTAACCACTGTAGTTTCTTTCCATCTTTGTCGTCTGAAGCCAAAGACATAGTAAATAAGAATTCTTTGTCTGAAGCCGTCTTTCAAGCCAGGCAGCTAGCGGCATACTTTGAAGCTGTGCCTGACTGAGTACGTCAGTTCATATGAATGGAGCTGGCGGGGAGACGGAGGCGACAGGTTGGTTATATATATATGAACGACGTGTCCTGCGGTCGCCGGTCGTCTTCTTGCTTCCTCCGAGAGCCGTTTGACGGCGCGCACCTTGCCCGCTGACGACGTGAATAATGTAACGACATGTTGGTGCTCGGAGACCATTCCTCGAAGCTCCCGTGAACGACCGACCGTCCGCCGCGTTCAGTCGCTCGCAGCCTCCAGACGGTGACGCGACGGAGTTTTTATTAGTCGAGGATGGTGACGTATTAGGAAGTGCACTGTCTATATATGGACTCTGTTTGTAGAGTCTTTTGGAGCAGACTCAACTACGGTGATTCTAAACCAACGAAAGCGTGGCAAGAAAAGAATTGCCGCAATGTACTAATGACGACTGCACGTCGTACGATGCAATTACGTTACGACTCCGAATCCGAGTCGTATTTACCATGTAAACACGATTGTCGTACGAGAAACTGACTTGAATGACAAAAGTGCACACGAGCGCTCGAAGCGCTTCGATCACGCTTTACCATAGAACCATTAAAGGGATGGATTGATACCAAATATTATCAATCACAGGTAAGACTTAAAGACGATGTGAAATGCAGCTGCAACAGATTTCCATGTCACTGCCACGCGCACTTTCTCTGACGACTATATAATACGACACTCGACGTATCCAAACCTAACCCATTCTACGTTAAACTTCCTGTCTATGCTATATAGTCCGTCGTCTGTTGGTCACCTTACATTGTCGTCAATCGTTCAGCCGACAGGCTGAGCCTCAGTGAGACGTATGGTGGCGTCCTTTGATCCTTGAACTGAGATGAGACTGGTTCTCCAATTTATACAACTATAATAGGCTACATGGTTCATGCGATATTGCGGCGTAATGTTTAAAGCTTCTAATCGACGATGGTTGACTTGACAAGGTGTCAACGAGCTTCCGTTACCTGTAGTGCCAGTCCAGCCAAGCTGGCTGAAGGTGAACCAGGTGAACAGTAATGAAAGCATATATGATGACTGCCGACATCGTGTGACGTCCCATCAGCGGAGATATCGAATATTATATACTGCTTTTTACTTTGTACCTTTTTACGTGATAATTATGACGAAATGTAGCCTAATTTGCCATATTGTTCACTTGAGGTCATACGTTACGCTTAGCTGTCGTCATGTTACAGAGCTGATTAGTATCAGTCTGAACGATGATAATGCTTACAGCCGATGATGACGACTGCGGAATTGGTCTTGTGTGCAGTGTTGGAATTGACCTAAAAGAACTGGGGGGTCAGCTGCCAAAATGTTTGAAATTTTGCCCAGGGATTTAAAGCCGTTTTCACTCAAAAATGAGCGTCTGTAGACATGAACTGGGGGGGGGGGGCGACAAGTCCAACCCTGCTTGTGTGTCTGTGTGGTCTTCGTCCTGGCGACAGATAGTCCTAACTGTCACGGCTGTCAGTCAAACTGGTTGCTCCCAGCGTGGCTGATGTCACAAGTGACAATAATTCAGGACGCCGTGAGGTCTGATGAACGCTGGCTCGCTGTGGCTGTACCAGGTGATCGATGGCTGTCACCGTTGTAATTACTTTTACTCCTCGGTTGCACGACGCCACGATCGCGACGTCGCCGTGGCCTTCTTTAGAACAACTTGTCAAACACAGCAATGTAAATTTGGCATATAATGACGTGCTTACATGTTACGTGAGCAAGCGAGCCGTATGCTAACGGCTAATTACAGTGTGTGTGCGCGTGTGTTTGTGTTTTTGTAGATCGCTGTATATCGACGAGTCACAACCACCAGCACAGCTGCAGCGGAATCGACTTCGTCAAAAGTCTCAACCAGCTTCAACACGTGAGTACAGTGAGATGGGTCGCCGTAAATATCGAAACTTACCGAAAGCTGTTCTTACCGATTATCCAACGGTATCTTGCTAATCTTGCTAGTCTGTCTGCTATCTCCTACTGCGTCGAATATTCGCCGATGCCATAATTCATTGAACTGATTCCGCAGCTTTTGGCTTTCGGTATTTACCAAAACTGTGATGCTAGAGATTCGGAAGAACGATGACCATCATTTTCACCATGCGAATGCGATGCTATTTACATCACGCAGTAAATATGATGTCCTGCCCTGGCATAAGTTGTGAGAAATAACCGCTTTAATATGCTTGGCTACTTGCTTGCTTGTTTACATTCTTTAAAAACATTTTTCTCTCAGAGTATTAGTGCTCACAGCGCATTAGGGCCCTAAACAAATCCACGTTTTACTTACTTACTTACTTGCTTTCCTCTGTGTGCATAAATACTTCGGCACTAGTCAGTGCCCCCTCCCCCCCCTCCTTGTCCACGATGTTGATGTTGCTGCTGAGTGCTGACGCTTCCTTCTATTGCACAGTCGGATAGACTAATGGCTGCAGTAAAGTAAAGCTCGAATGGTTTCTGCTTTGTACACAAAACATTGCTGTAGACGAGTCTGTTTGGTGAAGCCGATTTACTGCCGTTTATCGTCCGTGTCGTGAGGCCATGCACATAGTCCTGGTCACGATCGAGTTCTTGTTTACGTTGTTCAGCGAGGAATGATTTACGCAGTAATGCTTTGAGCATCGACGTTATTGCGCCCCTTCCTTTCATTTTTATCTACCAACAACCGATAATGACTGCATGGCTGCAGCCGAGGCCGGATGTGAGGACCGCTAGTGACGCCGACAAAACTAATCATAATCGTAAACTATCGTCAGAGTGCATCGTCCCTCATCGCAGCTTTACTTAGTCCCTCCCTCGGTCAACGTCGCTGCCGGGGCACAAATTGTGAAAAAATTCTGATCCACTATTGAGTTGCAGTTATTTCCTTGACTGATTCGCTTCTACAATCCGTCGTATCCAGAGACCGACCTACACCAGCAGTCCAACGAGCCGCGTCCGATGTAGCTTGAACCACATCAGCTGGAGTCAGATACGATGACGACAGTCAACGATTTGGCAGTTTTGCTGCAGTTTACGTGTTAGTTTCTTGTCTTGCGCTCGTCTAGAACAGTGTCGCAGCACGTTTGAACCTGCCATGTCGTATTGTGTCCACGGCTTTATTAAAGCAGTTCGTATTTTGCTACGTTACAGTTCCCTTTGTAAATAACTCGATTTATTTTGAAGTGGGCAATATTGGTGGACATTTCAATGTTTAGTGCAGAAGTCTTTTACGACCTCTGTGGACCAGTCTACAAGTTTTAGATCCGCACAGTCACCGCAGTCAGTCGGTGGCGGATTTGAGTCCATGAATAAATTCATCCATAGTCTACTGGTTCGCGACAGTTTTCCGGTGCCGGAAATGCGACGTCGTAAACACTGCAGTGCGCTTGTTCGTTTGCCGGTTAGAACCGCACTGTCGTCTCTCTTGTCAACCAGCAATAAGTAGTGTTGTACCCCATCATTAACTGCTCGAGTCCTCCACCGAGTATCGTATCGAGTACCCGACTACCTAGATACTTAAGAACTACCGGAAGTAGTTAAGTACAAAACTCGGAAGAACGTCATTGTCTTTTCCAAAAAATCTGCATTAATTCATTTGTTGACACGCAGACTCGTACATTGTCTTTGCTATCGCAGCAGCAATAAATCATCTAGCATCTTTGCTACAGTTCGCTCATCTCTGGTAGACATATGACCTATAGTACATATATAGTCGTTGCTCGGCGTGGTCGAGTTATTTTCGGCGCACACTACAGTCGTAGAGCAATCGGTTCGATCACAGTGACTGAATGAATGAGTGAGTGATGAGCAATTGGCGTGATGAGTTCGCCGCTGTGTACAGACTGGGCGGCTTGCCAGTGACCGCAGCCTGCCCTCTCTGGACGCCTGCCGATGCCGCTGCCGCCAGTGCTGGCACGTAGTCGATAATCGAACTTGACCGCAACCGAGCACATAAAGAATGCCATGGCTAAACTGAGACCGAACTTTTGGCGCTGTAGGCCTATATTGTGCAGGCACGAGGCAAGGAACCCTAGACGAAGCACGAAGCGGGAGACCTTCCACGAGCTGTAGACAGGACAAGTATTACCAAATGCAGGCACAGGCATTTAGACTGCTGTGATATTGGAAAAATGTTATACTGGGGAATCAGGCTTGAAAGAGTTAACCAAAAAAGCCTGGTATAACGCACGACAGCGGGACGGTAGCGTCTGCTACAGTCCGAACGTCTTTTCCTTTTTTTATGTAATTGCACCTTTTATATGTATTTTGCGTGCTCTGACACAGTCATCTAACAGGTCGCCAGAATTGATGAGCTTATGGCTTTCCTGTTAACATGTTATTCCAAGCAAATTTGACAATGATGATGCTTTTGTAGCCAACAGTCCAGCTCGGCTTTAGCTGATTATCGTCTGTAGGTGGGTGACTACGGCGGGAGGGGCATGTATCTCTGTGTCACGTCGAGATTAAGCTGTCGTCTGCATGCTGCGTCTAAATCCTGGTCGGGGCCCGTGATTTATTGCCCGCGCGATGCTATGCACAGCATGCTATTGCAGGCTGCCCGTCCGTCCGACTGTCAGTCACGATCCGGTGTTGTGTCAAATCGGTTAAACATATCGTAGAAATTCTTTCACCATCCGGTAGCGCCGTCATTCCGGTTTTCTCAGGACTAAACGCCGTTACGGAAGTCCGACTGGGTCACTGGGTGACTAGTAGCGGGTGCCTAAAATGCAAGTGGAGCACAGAAATTAGAACATTTAATAAGCTTCTCGGCACGCGTGATATGGCCATGTGGTCAACAACGCAGACCGAGTTGTATTGATGTTGACACAGAGTCAAGTGCTATGTAAACCGAAGACGGTGAATCATCAGTGTTCATCGTTGTTAGTTTACCGTATTGTATTTGACTATGATCACACGCCACACCGCTGCATTAATACACGCCGCCGAATTTCTTTATCTTAGTCGCGACGGTCCACTGCAGAATGTTTAACGACAGCGAAAACGCTGACAAGTGCCCAGCGTACGTGTTTGCAACAGAGATATACGATACGCATTAGAAATTCTTATTACCCACCAACAAAAACTTACCTCCAAAATCGACTTCACCCGCGGACGCGCGATCATTTTTGCGATAGTTGGCGTTCCTGTTTTATCGACAGTGTAGATAAAATACATCCACGTTCGTTTAACCCTCTGACGTCCACTGTTGCCATATGGGTACAGCTATAAAGCGTCCTGTGTCAGACCGGTATAAGCCGTCATTTGTAATTTTTGACATCCGGGCACTCTGACGCTATGGCAACGGTAGGCGTCAAAGGGTTGTCGTCGCTGTAGCCATGACAGACCAGCAGTAATCGAATGACGGAAGAATAGTGGTGTTTTTGATGTGTGTGTGGCAGTGTGGGTGGTACTGGGGTGCACTCGGGTTCGACGAAGCAGAGGCTAAGTTGGCCGACAAGCCGGACGGCACGTTCCTGGTCCGTGACAGTTCGGACGATCGTTACATCCTCAGTCTCAGTTTCCGCTCACTCGGCTCCACGCATCACACGCGCATTGAGCACTACAAAGGTTCGCATTTTACTACTCTCATTCGTTACTATAGCTCTTCCAGTATCGTGGGATTTATGATTCACGCCAGACATTGTATTAAATAATTTTCTGCACGTTATCGTTATAGTATCATACGAAGCTTTTGTTATGTAATATACATGAACAAGTAAAAACACATTATTATTAATTATCAAAAAAAAACAAAACAAAAATGTCGGATTCCCAAGCAACATAGAACTCTAACATTTCTGGAATCATTAGAGATGTGCGGATACAACATTTTCTCCCCCCTTATGAACAGTACTGAACAGTCACACAACTAATGGAAGCAGTCAATGAACAGTCAAAAGTATCGTGATGGTTCAGAAAACTAGATTTAGCATCTAACATAATCAGACA
>Ga0056114_1001329_pt1 | contig 11058 bp, 8 predicted proteins | sample WorMetHERISLAND1_FD_77005 | JGI IMG/M metagenome (GOLD analysis project Ga0056114, IMG submission 77005) | Marine gutless worms symbiont microbial communities from Max Planck institute for Marine Microbiology, Germany - Olavius loisae HERON... ...
ATCTATCCATAATTGCACATTATTAAGCATATTCTGCAAACTGGATCGATCCTCTGGAGTTTGTATGTGCTTAAATAGCTTTGCATCATCAGCGTACAGGAAAATGTTGCTAACTTCTCCACATCTCATTGATTTCCGTGCTCTATGCAATAATATAGGTCAATGTCTCGGACGCAATCTCGCGACTTACGAGAAGTAAAACTGTCAACAACAACATTGCACTTGTTGTTATTGTTGCGTTGTGACGAAGAAGAACGTAGAAGAAAGAATGACGTCTGTGTTTAGTAACGTAACCACCTGGCTAGGTGGAAGCCGAGAACACGACTCTGAGGGAGAACGAGAGACAGTGCCTGAACATTCTGCTGAAAACGAACCGGAAACGAGCCAAAGCCCTCCGAGCAATACTGAAGGTGTTGAGTCCGCGACCTGCCAGAGTGGCGAGGAAGATACAAAGACTGGATTACAGATTGATGTCCAAGAAATGTCTGAAAAGGCTCTTCACACTGCAAAGGAATGGGGCAGTAAGTAAACAATATGTTGTTATAGATCCAAAACAGGGGCGTAGCCAGGAGTTTGCAAAGAGGGTGTTTCCGTCCCCCAGCGGGCTCAGGATGGGATCTGGGGCGAAGAGCCCAGAAACTTGAAAAACATGCTGAAAATTCGACGGAATGTCGCAAATTATTAGGGCCCACAGTTTTCCGTGGGCCGCGGAATTTCGAGCCGAGACGTGGAATTTGTCTTTCGTCGCGGAATTTTAACATTTCCTCGGAATTTTGCAGAATTTGAGAAATGACCGGCGATTAATACGATTGTTGGCATGATGAGTGATGACTGACTCATCAGTCAGTCATGTCAGTCGACTCACGTCATGAATCATGAGTTTCATTGCACTTTTGAACAGAAAAAATGATTTTCTTTTTGCACGATGCTATTGCGGCGGTAAATACCGCCGTAGCAAGACACCAACACGGACTAAAGTGGCGGTAATTTACTGCCACGTTACGAACGCTTCCAGCTTACTAGTGCGGCGGTAAAGTGGCGGTATCCAGAACTGTCTTGCACATATACTGTGGATAAAGCTCCCAAATCTCCTCATATCTCACCCATCCTCAGATCTCTGCACTGGCTCAAGATTAATGAACGCATTGAAAATAAACCCCTGTCTCATCACGTATCACTGCCTCTACCTTTCACTCCATACTTAACACTCATCTCTTTCATTTCACAGATCCTTTCCTCCATAGACACTCTTATTCCTTTACGACTGCCTTCATGGATATCAACCTGAATGAAACGTTTCTGGCTACGTGTGCAAGATTAAGCTGTACACTTAGCCTTGAGTCCACGTTAAACACTGCTATCATATCGTATCGTTATTTACCGTCATGCTACGAACGTTTTTTCTCGGATGCCTTTGGATTCGCGGAAGTTGTGTGTGCTGTTGTAGTTATTCTGTCTTGTCGGTCACAGGGATAAAGTCTCGGTCTCGCACCCTGCATGCTTTTGTCTCGGTCTCGGGGAAAAAAGGCAATATCTGGCTTCATTATGAGACCTAGGCCTGTGGAAACGTTGTGGAAACGTGTTACCATAGATAATTGATTTACCGCCACTTTAGTAATGAATTGCCATTACTGTGGCGGTATTTACCGCCGCATTAGATTTAGCCTTTCTTTTTATGTTGCTAAAACTACCGGTACTTAAATCTGATACGCACTGCCGTGCTGATGACTAGGCTGTGCATATCGGCCTTTAGTACAACGCCAGCCTTCAATAGTCTCAGTTTTCAGTCACAAATGGGAGGTCATGGCGATCTGCGGAATTTGGACGATTTTGCCATGGTGAGCCACGGAGTTTTGCGAGTTAGCCCGTGGAAAAGTGTGGGCCCTACAAATTACTAATTTTGTACTGTTCAGAGAAGTTTACGGTGATAGATCTTTATACTCGCGTGTGTCATGATCAAATGTTTTGTTGTTTGGGAAAGATGCTCTCAAATTATTTATACCATTTTTGGTATTTTTTATGGTTAGTGATTGGTTCAGATTGGCGATCTGATAGGTTTTGGATAGGTTTAGATCACCTGATCTACTGTTGGATATCCGTTACCAGCTATAGCAATTGACCGCAAAGTTGATGGCAAAGCATCAGTGACTGATCACTGCACTACACTGACACCACAGCATTCATTACCATTGTTCACATTGTACATGTAGAACCATTTGTGGGTAAACAACAGTTAATTAGAGCTTTTCTGTTTTACATGTTGGCCAAACATACATATATGAGCTACTCTTGGTTATTTTAAGTAGTTCACAAAATCAGATTTAAGTATAAATCACATTTAAATGAAATTACAATCACTCCTTTAGAAAAATTGTGATTTTTCCTACATCGGACAAAGGTGGTTGTGTTGTTACATGGCAGTGTAACAGAGGTCATCGGACATGTACTAGATTTGAGATTGGATATACACTGTGTTCAGAAAAAACACCAACTCGCAGTTTCTTTCATATCTCCATGAATGATATGTTCATGTCATTTAAACAAAAATCGGCCACAATGAATATATAGTTTATACATTGTTAGAATCTACCATTCCTTATGTATATTCACTGCAATTTTTGTTTAAATCTACACATCATTCATAGAAATATGAAAGAAAATGTGAGTGGGTGTTTTTTCTGAACACAGTGTAGTTAATGATCATGCTGACACTGACACCATGTACGGTGATGTACGTGGTCTATGTTGTCACTGTCAGTCAGTGGTGAAGCTGTGTTTGTTAAGGTTGCCATAGGTTGGGCACTGGACGGGCGATGTTTGGCAGACTCACTATGAATATATTCGTGGACCTCTGCACACAAACTTTGCTGCCTTCACTGAGCACTACAGACCTGTGAATAGGACTGTTTTTACATGGTGTTTTTTTATACCAGTTGTTGTTGGTTGAATAGCATGTATACAGTACAATCAGTCCGTCGAGAGCACACCAGGAACTGATAAAGCTTGTTACTGTGTTGTTACAGTATATTACACTAAATATGTCTAAGTAAAAAAAAAACACGAAAATTTGGCCATTGTTAATTGTTGAGGTTGTTTTCTTTAACCCTTTGACGCCCAGTGGTGCCACATGGGTACAGCTATAAAGCATCCTATGCCAGGCCGGGTTAAGCCATCATTTGTAATTTTTGACATCCGGGCACTCTGACGCTCAGCCTAGCTGTACCCATGTGGCACCACTGGGCGTCAAAGGGTTAAACTCAGGTGACAGTGTATCTTTGTTACACTGCACATTGCTTGCATCAGTGCACAAGCTGAATAGGACCATGAGTGCAAGCTCATTGTGATCGTGACCTCCAGCTGCATGCATTCATTGCTGTAACAGCACATAGTGAGTCAACACAAAGACAGTTAGACCAAGAAGTACTCACTGGTTGCTAAGCTATATTGGTACTTATGTCGGTGAATGGTGTACAGTTTCGCAATGATGTCTTTGTCATATTCTGTGCACCTGTCCTCTGTAGACTGTATGCAAGTGCAATGTGGCATTGTTCTTTGTGATGCTGCGGACACAATGACACATCAGTCGTCAGAGGGAAAACAGCTTTTTAGCTGCAAAGAATAGAATCAAACATATAATTTTATCTTGTATGTGTCTGTTGGCGACAGAAATAATTATGCTGATTGTCTAATAATATTGCACTATGTAGATCTATGCAGGGTACCAGTGAACTGTCACAATTGAGAGTCTGTCTGTCAGATGAAGTGCATGTGTTAGTGATGTTAGCCTTGTTAAGAAGGACTGGAAGTTCATGACCATTACCTTAAATGGTGTTATATTCTGGAACACTCCAGAATATTTTAAGAATTTAGATCTTTGAAAAAGTTGTGATCTGAGGTCGTTCTTTTTATCGTCTTCTGAACAGTTGTATTTGATTATCATAAACAGCAGCAGCAGCAGATATGCCTGGCGTTGTGAAACTGATAATACTGTAACTGCTCAGATTAGTTCGCGTGATGTTTCTCACGATACCTTCCTGTAGTTGTGTACATATTTTGATGATGTTTTAGGCTATCTGTTCAACGTTGGAAAAGCAGCCACTGAGCAGGTTGCAAAGACTGCCAAACAGTTTCGAGAAACTGTTGAAGAGAAGGTAGAGGTGTTGGATGTTTGCTTGTAATGTAGTCATTTCACATTCCAATCCATCTTTGGTCATTGTGTTTTGTGTGTGAATAAAATGTAATTTTATGTCATTTGTTTCACAGTCAGTGTTTTTGCTGCAGGATGTTTGACTGATGTGATTTTTAGACGATGATTGGTGAATTTTCACGTGAACAAGACAAGTTTGTGAGTGAGCATCGAGAGAAGAAGAAGCAATCGGAGGCAGCAGTGCCGCCGTGGGTTGGTTATAACGAGGAGGAGACTATGAAGACTCAGATTCTGGCATTGTCTAAGGTAGTGTTGATTGATATGGTCCAAATGACTTAATACAGAAGATGGTCAAGTGAATGTGTGGGTACTTGTCACTGCCTCTTGGTGATTTGTCTTCAAATTGCTCAGATATAGTGGACATTGCTAAATGGTCACACACAGTTGTCATTCACAATTACAATCAGATGACCTTGTAGTGACTTTCTTGTCATTACAGCACCCTATAAACAGTCGTATTATTGTTGTTGGTTTTTGGGATAGACATCCTGAACTTTTTGCAGTAGTTATAGAATATCTTTTTGTTATTGATAGAATATCTTTTTGTACTGGCAGTTTTAAAAACATTTTGGTGAAAACTGTAATCATGGCAGTGACTCATAGTGTTACGAGTTTGTGGTGTATAAAACTTTTTATTTTTATTTTGGAACACTTGTGGTTTCTGAATGTTTATTGATCCTCCCTTCCTGTTGTGCTAACAACTTTCATATATCATATATTACAATAAATTGCCAATTTTACCGTTTTCCATTCCCTGAAGGACTGGTAGCACAGTGTAACATGTGGTCTCACTGTGGTGTATAGGACAAGCGTAATTTCCTGCGAAATCCACCAGCTGGAGTGCAGTTCCATTTTGACTACGAAGCCAGTTTTCCAGTAGCCATGGTGATGCTTGAGGAAGATGAAGATCTCAAAGAAATGAGATTCAGAATTGTACCAAAAGAGTACGTCAACTCTGTGCATTATTGACATGTTGTGCGTAACATACATTTAAAAACTGGCTAGTTGCCAGTATAATGTAGCATACTTAGCCATAATTAACAATAACAATAAACCCTAACTAACGACAGTGGATCACATGGCTGCGGGTGCAGTAATTTTTGGTTAAAAAATAAAAATTGACACGTATCTTATTCCATTGCAGATATGTATTAACCGTTGTTTAGCTTAACAAGATGGGTGCATGCTTGTGGCCAGTATCAGTGACACATGCAATTGCGTAAACATATAAACTTACAGGTGCACAGCTGACACTTGTTTATTTGCTTAAAGTGACAGGATCTTTCATGGGTATTTCTGAAAAGGGTATCTCATGGGACATTCGGAACAGTATTGCTGTTGTTAGAGGTCGACCGAATTTCGGCTTCGGTTTCGGTTTCGGCGCCGAATGTGGATAAATGGGCACTTTCGGCGGACATTCGGTTTCGACCGAAAGCAGTCATATCACATTCGGTGCACTTTCGGTTTCGGCAGGCTGCAGTTGGTAAATTCGGTGGTTGCCGAAAGTAGGTCACAGAGCTTGAGTTGCTGAGACCAGAGTGCGCCAGACGCCAGGAACCATTAGCCTCACTGTGTACTGACTATACCGAGGAAGCGGCTGCGTTGTCTGCGTCTGCATCTGGTACTGTGTGGCTTTGTGGCCGTGTCATTAATAACACACTGCACGGCTGACATGATGGGGCTAAATGTGAAAGATATCAGATGCACGGGATAGTTGGGCAACGGACACTGGGCGGGACTTGCTGGCGTGTCGGCTCAGATACGACTGACTTTCGGTTTCGGTTTTCGGCCGAAAGTCCCTCTTTACTTTCGGTGGCACATACGGTTTCGGCCGAATGTGATACGTCACTTTCGGCCTACTTTCGGTTACGGCCGAAAGTGAATTTCCACTTTCGGTTGACCTCTAGCTGTTGTACCCCAGCTGGGGCATAAAGCCAGAATTAACCCCTTTCCACCATTTCGCCAGAATTAGAAATACCTCAAATTAATGGGGTAGGTATGTTGTTTAAGTACATTGTATCTTACTGGGATCATACTTCTGTGCAACACATGTCTCTCCTGTGTGATATGTGCGTTGAAGCCATCTGTTTGGCTCAAGTCACTGATGCCAGCCAGCAGCTTGTAACTTGTGTTAGTAGCATTGTCCTGTATCAAGCAGGTCACGATCACCTGTAGCAGGCGCTGCAGTGAGCTGCTGGTATAGTCGTGTTGCCACCGCCTCCCAACAAGGCCTGCATTACTGTACAGGGCAGTTGATCCTCAACACAAGGCAGGAGTGTATATTAGGGATCAAAGGAGAGACCTCCCCACAGGATGATTGACGTGCCTTGTACCATAATATTTGTTCTGCCTGGCTTGGTAGCATTGTTTCTTTGTGTGCACTATTCCATGCTTGACTGAACATAGTTGCCTAGCCCAAGATACACCCACTTATGCCAACCAGATCAGCTGCTCTACAGTCAAGGTGTTGTCCAATTGCTATGGTAGAGACTATACTGTGATCTTGCTGGAATGGATATGTTACGATCATTTTGTTATGAGTCGTCAGTGTGTGTGGGTGAATTGGACATTTTATGATGTGATGTTTAATGCAAACTGGATTCTTAGGGTAAAGGAAGAGGTTTTCTGGCGCAATTATTTCTACCGAGTTTCACTGATAAAACAGTCGACGCAGCTGACGTCACTGGCCCAGCATTCTGGTGAGTGGCTTCAGTCGCTGTCTTCCAATGCTTTTGTTATTGATATATGTCGACAATTGTGACTGATAGTAACTGTTTGCATGTAGTTTTCAGTAGCGATCATGTAATGTAGTAAACATAGAGCTGGCAATTTCCTGGGTCACTGCTTGTTTTTATGACAGCCAGATGTGGGCTCGGGAGTACACCTCATTTCTTAGCCGAGTGTCATAAAAGGCGACTCAACCAAGGCTGTCTTGTTTTGCTGTTTTTTTGTGCTGTTTGCTTTTTCTGGGTTTTGTTTAATTTGTCTTCTGTCCTGTATTTTTCAGCATGAACCAGTGTGAATGTCACTGTATAGCATCATTGTGCTGATGTGCCGTTATGAATCTACTCACTCACTCACACAGAACTTGTTTCATTTGTTGTGAATGTATTTTTGTACAGTGCCAAAAGCAACGGTTCAACGATCAGCGTCTTCAACACCGAAGTCTGAGAACAGCTCATCTGCTGGTAGACGTGGCTGCTTGTAATCTGCTAGTGTGAGGTTGAATAAATGGTTTACTGATAGAAATCTATCAGTTAATCCTAGCAAAACTGAAATGATTCTGTTTACTAGGAGATACATACGTACCTGAACTGTGAAGTGTGATGTTATTGATACATGTATATGACTGCTAGCTGGATGCTGTACTGTTACTGTTAATGAGTTGGTGTGTTGTGTTGAGATGGTTCGACAGCAAAGGTGGCTGACAGTGAGGAGATGCCTGTCGGCAGTACTCTCGCTGATCACGAGTTTGTCAGCGACTCGTTCCAGACTGGCAGCATTAACGCCGACGAACTGAAGAAGGAGATGGATCAACTCGGAGTCTCTGACAAAACGCAAGACTCGTCTGGTACAAGTCTCTCTTGTATTGCTAGATGATGATTACTACAGTGAACCTGTCTAGTGTCTAGATAAAACCTGAGGTTTAGTAACCGAGTGTTGAACTGTGGTCATATGAACCTTGTGATCACCTTGAACACAACACAGCACAAGAACTGCCGCGGTGAATAGTTGTTTGATTGTTGAACCTCGACTCATTGTAACTGTGATTAATAGGACTTCTCAGCTAGTGCGACTCCTTGTTGGTATGCCATACCAATTGTATTCCAGTTTGCATTCTCCACTACCGGTACTTTTTGTTGGCAGAATCTGTTCAATTTTGTGCTTTTGTTGAAACTGTTTATATTGTATTCATTTAATTGTTACTCCGTTTTGTAGCAAAAAAGAGAGTGAAGCGTGGTAAGTGTTGTTATGGTAACATACATGATGTCACCTCAGTCACATGTGCCTATATCACTCACAGCATTCGTGGGAACTGCACAATTTGCATTATGTGCGCTGTGGTTTAACAACGGGCACCAGATCATAAAGTGTGTCGATCCAGTTGTATTGTCGTACAACTGAAACATGCTGTGAATGTGTGGTGGCTTATATCATTACTGGCAAGAATGACAAATACAAGGATCGTTGTACAATAGGTACAGTCTAGTGTTATATCTGTTGCCATTGATCTGCAAGATCCACAACAGGTATTATCCAGTCCAATATGGTTGTGACTTTCTCTTCTGTCAGTGTTACTGATTGATAACACAGGCACACACAGAAACAGTCATCCATAGCCTGTGTTCTGCAATTGAATATGTTCACAAGTGAAAAATTCTGGTCCATCCCATGATGTTTCTTGGCATCCTGTTCGTTGCTGTGGCCTGCTGTCACCTGTCATTGACACCATTGAGTGAGTGAGTAGATTCTTAACGGCACATCAGCACAAACAGGCTATACAGTGAAACATTTGTCACGTTGGTTAATGCTGGAAAATACAGGACAGAATACATTAAAAATACAGACATAATTCTCAAACTAAACACAACCCAGAAAAGCAAATAGCACAAACACAGCAAAACAAAACTACCCTAGTTCAGTCGCTTCTCATGACACTCGGCCAGGAAACGAGGTGGTTTTTATTCTATGTCTACAATACTCCCGAGCCCATGCAGGGCTCATTCACACCATGATCTGCATGATCATCAGCTGTATGTGAAAGATTGACATCATCTCACCATGATCTGCCTTGTAGTCTGCTTTGCAGCTGCTCATCTACGGTGTTGCCAGCGCCTGTAATCTCTGCTTGTCATTGTGATTCCAATCCGTCCCATAAAGATAAAAGGCATTGTTTTTACAAGTTTTGGTAAAATTGAGATATTTCCATTAGTTTCACGTGATCTTTATTTTGAAGTTTTGTAGAAATGCTTTCTGTATCTCTGTTGGTGCTAATCACACAGTTGTTCTAACGCTTTGCTTGTTCATAACCGCTCAGATATTTTGCACTTCAGCTGCTTCTAATTCACGCTGGTAGCCTAGGAGATTATGAGGCAGTCAAATATTTTATATCTTGTATCATATATCCTGTCATGATGTATTTTAACTGTGCCTAAAATGATGTCATTCATTGTTGAATTGGTGAGTGTGTTAAACATACGTTAGTGTGTTATTTGATGCACGGACGTATATAAATATTCTTCTGGATACTGTACTAGCCAATCCCATAAAAGTGACAGCAGTACCCAGTACAACAAATATGGCGGACCAAGAGGCGTATGAGGATATCTATTTTTAGCTGCAGCTGCAAAGGATAGTGGGATGACTTGGACAACCAGTCACAAAAAGCAGTAGGTCAGACAGCCAACAAGTCAGCCAATCACGGCAGCTATCGGTAGCTACACTTTCGCTGGCTAATGCCGACCGTGATGAAATATCACATGAATGCAATATCTTTATTGACAGACTGTTCAGCAGCCACATAAGTAAGTAAGTAATATTTGTTCTGTCAGTGGTACATATTAACAGAGGAACGTGTAGACATGAGATAGAAGCTGCAAGTGACTCCAGAGCACTATGGGTCATTTTGCTGATAATCTTCCCACTTCCCAGTGTCTTGATCCTTTAATGGTACAAAACACCCAAAACTGTACTGCTTCCAGGGCCTTCACGGGCCTGCAAACAATAGAACTGTTATCCAGATAATAATGGTGATACTGTGATGACTAAATGAATGTAGAGTAAAAGTGTATTAGTGTTTGGGTATCTCATCGTGGATATCGTTGTTCTGTCTTCTGTGTATTCATGTGCTGAACGACTGTGCAACAGTGAAGTGTGATATTGTCAAATGTGGATAGCGGTCGTTGATGGTCCAGTCACTCATAATGATGTAGACTTGTCATGAAGTCACACAACTCAGTGTTACTCATGATTCATGAAGTATGGTGTTGATATGATGAACTTCAGGTGTACTAGTAACTGACCACATCTTGTTTGTACTTGTATTGTGTTCAGAAAAAAACACCAATTTACTATTTCTTGTGTACTTTCCACCAAGATTAACAGAATAACTGCAGTCAGTGTTAAAGTGCAATCTACTGTTCCTCATCCATATTTGCTGCACTTTTTGTGTAAACATGCAATATCCTGGAAGATATAGAAGAAAATATGGGTGTTTCTCTGAACACAGTGTATTGAGTTTTTTGGCCAATGAAAAGTGACAGTCTGTTGGTGATGTGTAGACGATGTGCCGGAGTGGGAACGCGAGCTTCAGGCGGAACTTCAAGAATACGAGGTCGTCGACGACGGTAACAATCTCTGTGATGCCGACTTGGAGCAAGAAATAATGAAACAAATCGAAGCCGAGTCTCAGACTCAGAACACATGAACCTTCTCACAACATTCTCTGTAACATGATGTACCATATAACTGTATATTACTGTTACTGTAATTATGATTACTAAAATAGGGCTGGTACTGACATCTGCGGTTTCTGATCCAAATTAATTGTGCAAGTACATTTATTAACAGATGGATGCAATACATATATAACTGAGTACTTGTGTAGGTTCATAATAGCACTAAGCTTAGGTGGCCAGCCTTCGTGACTCATTGACTATCGCAAGACACCCCAAGCTCAAATCAGTCGTTGATGATGTCCAGTGTTGGACTTAGCCTAAAAGAACGGGGGGGGGGGTTTACATATTCCAAATATTTGAAATTTTATAAAAGGGTTTGAATTTAAAAACAATTTTTACTTCTTAATATAATTTTTTAAAATCAAACTGGGGTATGGGGTTAACCCCCCCCCG
>Ga0056114_1001330_pt1 | contig 11057 bp, 7 predicted proteins | sample WorMetHERISLAND1_FD_77005 | JGI IMG/M metagenome (GOLD analysis project Ga0056114, IMG submission 77005) | Marine gutless worms symbiont microbial communities from Max Planck institute for Marine Microbiology, Germany - Olavius loisae HERON... ...
AATTGGTCATTTTTTTGTGTTCTGTGATTTCCCAAGGTAAGGTAGTTGCACTAGATAGGTGAGGTGGGAAATGAAACCATCTTTCGATGACACATAGACTTGCTACTAACTATGCCAAAAATTTTTGTAATCGGACACCAATTTTTAAAGTTATTGTAGAAAATGTAGTCACATGTTTTTTTGGGACACAGTGTAGTTTTGTCAGTTTCCCCTGACCATTTTTCAATCCCCTCACTTTTTCAGATTTTCTAGGTGACTGGCTGGTTACTCTGAAGACGAAATGATGAAATTTTTTAATGAAACTAAACTAGGACCACCAATAGCACCACCTATGGCAAGTCGAATGGTCACGTGACCTTGATAGGTCAAACTCGTGACACCTATACGGTTAGAGTCCACTATCGCGAAAACAGCTCAGAATGCTATTTAGCAACAATCGCTAAGTATAGTGTGCTGTGAGGCAGTACGGTCGGCTATCCCAGCGACAACTTGGCTTCTTGTTTGTTTCTGTGTTTGTCGTCGTCACACGTTTATACCTAGGCCTACCTCTGTCACTGACATCTACATTTGGCATCATAACCCCGTTATTATAGGAGACGAGTATGTAACTGAACTGAACTGAGTTTTAGCCAACAACTGTCATCGAGAGGGACGCGACGACAATCAGTCAAAATACATGCGGTGTCATTCTGCCCTGCCGCCCTCTCTAGCTGATCATTACACGTTCTTCCAAGAAACCGCTTCAAACAGCGACCATTCGACGCCGTGTAAGTTGTCAATCCTCGTGTAAAGCCGTGGTGATCGCCATATCGTTGGAGGATGTCGGACCCTAGGGAACGGCGGCAATTCGCCGACCGTCTCGGCTACTAGCAATACACACCCCTTAATCTCGTCACTCGTCACTCGGCGACAGAACTGGCAGAATATATCGGTCGCAAAGACAATTATCGTCGAGCACAGCCACGGTGGAGAAAGATGAGTGTGTGAAACTGTTGGGGAAATATCGGCTCTTGCTGAATGTTACACTACGGGTACAGTTATGATGTCGGCGGCGTGTTGATACTGCAACACGGATGTGATATATTAATCACGACCAATGTTTGATAATGAACGATATACTATAGTTTGTCGCACAACAATTGCTTTTCCATCATGCCGCACGCCGCGCGATCAAAGAGCTATAGCTTCTGGCGAGGTATGCACGATTGTATCGCGCCTCCGCATGCGAGGCTATGCAGAGCGCGGTAATGTTGCTGAAATATGACGAATATGAAATGGTAAAGAATTCCAGGTCTTAGGTGCAAATATGCGGAATCAGTGCGGTAAATTTCAAAAACTCAAAATGTCATTCTTGCACGCAGTACTGATAAACGCCAGAATAAAGTTTTTAGACATTGCTGATTTGCTGTGGAATTATTCGCTAAGGCCTTCATATATGCACTGCTGTCGCGCGCCTTCCTTTGCGTCAGCTACACTGTAGGCTTTCTTGTTTATTCAAGTCAGATCGTGCCGATATTGCGCTTTAACAACGTCTGTAAGCGGCAAACTAGCAGTCCATCGGTAACACGGACATTGTAATGATGTCGAATTGAAGCACGGACACAGATGCTGACCGCACTAAACGGTTTTTCATGCACTTACAGGTTTGACTGACGCGATTGGTCAGCCGCTCACAACTCGCTCGTTGATGACATCATTGTAATCTGTCACTTCGTCATCGTTATTAGCCATTGACGTCACCATTCAGCGCCGCTCTCGACAATTGTCGATCGGTTTTGCGAGTTAAGTCGATAATAGTTGTCGTCGTGGCCTCGCGTTGCCCTTTCAGACCCGTCGTGCGGCACTCAATCGCCCGCGACTGCGAATGGACGTCGCCGACTGAAAAGACGGAGCATCGCGTCTCGGTGCCTCGCCGATCGGGCACTGTCTGGCGCCGTTCACAGCGAGATATAGCGCGCATCTGGCTGAGAGCAGATAGAGATGTGGAGAGCGTCAGGACTCAGGACGCTGCCTGCGATGTGACTTAACGTCGTCGTTAGAGTCGTCTACTTGCGTCAGACTCAGTCGACTCGACTTCCACACCGCTGCCGCTTTGATGACAACTCTGAGTAGAGGTCTTCTCATCATTACAGACGCCAACTGCTTGTTTGTTAAGAAACATCCGTCGATAATACGCTGCGTACGAATGAAAATAAAGAAGGTAAAGTTTTCCTTCTGAATTTTTTATGTACTCTGTGCTCGTGACTGCTGAAAAGGAAATGAAATAAGTACTAATTTATGCATACAAATGATCGGTGATAGAAATTGGGAACTGATAATTTAAATAGTTTTTATTCTGTTCAGGTGAGAACCGTGCGGAGTGGTGAAGTGGAAGCTGTGTATGAGTAAAGAAAGGTAACATGAAGCATTGGTACTACACTGATTGGAACGACCAGGACATGACAACCGAAAGTGGCGTCAGTGCTCGCGCAACTCCGTCCGCAGTCGGCCGACAAAGTCCGGATTCGTGGACTCGAGCCGAAACAACGTTGTCAACGTTCGGCGACAGAGGATCGACCACGCCTCGACGCACGGCAGCAATGAAAAACCGCGCACAGACACCGGCCACTTTGAGCGCTCGGTGTTCATCGATTGCCAGTGATCAGTGGATCAGCATCTCAGAGTCCGTCGACGCTGGTCACGGGTGTTACGTGGTGGCGGTGCATGATGACGGCCAGACGGGTGATGTGGCCGCCGCCGCTGTTAACGAACTATGTCGGTGTCCACAGCGAGCCCTGATGGTCGTGACAGACGACGACGACGACGACAAAGACATCAGCGTCAGAGGCACAACATCGAAGAACGGCGGCAGAACACTTCTGACCGACGAAAGTCGTCCCTACCCGGCAGCGTTCAGACGAGGTTGCGTAGATCCAACCGGTGGCCTCAGCTCTTCGCTAAGCCGCAAACCGAAAATGGTCGTAAAACCAAACTGCGACCAGGCGGCGGCGGCAGCGCTGCACTATTATGACACGACTCCAGGACGACGTCAGGCGAAGCATCTACAGACCGCGAATACACCACTCGATCGCGGTGACGGCGTGGAGCGTGGAACGGGTGTTCCAGACAACGTTGCTTCGTCGTCAACTGCTACTGTATTTAATCTAGGCCGGCCCAGTACGCTACCGACTCGCTGCAATCGCTACATGTCGACAACAGACGCGGTAGCATCGTTACAGAGACCTTCGGACGTCGACAACGCGCGGAACACATACTCTCCAAGACTGTTCTTCGCCGACTCCAGTGACGCAAGGGTGCATGGTAACGCCGCGGTCTATCGCGTAGGATCATATCACAACGGCTACATCGGCGACAGCGAAAAGAGTTCCGTCAGCCGTCCGTTCGTGGCTACTCCGACCTCGTACGGATGCGGTCGCGACCAAATCAACTGGCAGATTTCCACGTCCGGCGGCGCGGGAGGCGGCGACGTCGAAGCAGTTCACGGGGGTAAGGTAAATCGTCGTCGATGCGCCTGCCTGTTGTCCAGCGATGGATGGATGTGGCGTCTCGTTGTGTCGACGCTGGCGTCGTTCGTGGCCGGGTTCCTCGTGTTCTCCGCAGCTCGATGTTATCTTGGCTCTTCGTTCCCGGTCACAGTGGCCGTAGCGGTCAGTGCTTCGTCGGTGCTGCTCGTGGCGTTGCTGCTGTCTCGTCGCTGTCGTTGCGTCGTTACCCTCATGGTCCCGGCTGTGTCGACGGATCGCGGTCGCGCTGGACTCGTTCTGCTGACCGTGGCGACCCTGCTGTCTGGTCCGGCCATCAACGTAGCGTTCAACATACGAGAGATGTCGCGATCAATGACTTGCAGTGCCGACATCGCCTACAACCAGACTCTTCTTCTTCTGCAGGTAACGCGCGTTAACCAGACTATTTTAGCACTATTAATAATATACTGTACTATTGCCGGACACTCTGGCGCTCAGCCCTTGGCATCAGAGTGCCCGGATGTAAAAAAATTACAAAATGACGGCTTAACCCGGTCTGACACAGGATGCTTTATAGCTGTACCTATATGGAAATTGGCAACAGTGGGCGTCAAAGTGTTTAAACGTTTAAAAACCCTATACAAACTAAGTTTATAGACGGTGTGTTGTTGTTTGTGTCAGCCGTTCGACTCGCTGCTGGAGCGTGTCTACGTGACGATGCTCGACTTGGATTCAGCGGTCGCTGAAGTCGAACGCGGTCTGCAGTTGCTCGATCACGGTCTCGACACCATAGAGACTGATGTCTTCAACGGCCGACTGCAACTCTATGGAACTGGCAAAGTAAGTTCAATCTCGCCCCTACAATGTGACAACTTTATCACAGATGTGAATAAGATTATTGTTGATTTGTGCTATCACAGAATCCAAGAGTTTGTACGAGACGGGCAATTTTTTTATGAAATACTACCGCGCAGTAAATAGTTTACTCGATGCTGATGTGACTGACGCTGTGTCAGACATGCCGAGTATTGATAGAGAGAGCATTCAACCAGTGCATGAACGGTATCCAGTCTGCTCGCGAGCAGTGTCTGGGAGTGATTGGGGCGCTTGGCACAGTCTATCACCATGCTCGACACATCCTTGACAGCATCAACCCAGACCGCTGGGCGCCGAAACACCAGCTGCTGCTCAATCAACGACGCCGAGTCTTCGGGACGTCGAACTCTCGGTGTGTACACGCCTTAATGGCTATACACCGTGCTGGAACAATGTCGCCAGCCAGTAATAGTGTTAGTTAGGCTACGCCACTGGAGCTGGTCGGCAACTCAAAAGAGCAAAACATCCAAGCGGATTATTGTTAATTTCAAAACGTGACATCTGTCAATCTTACACCAGGCGGAAAACAAAATCTAGGTTTTAATGTTACAAACATTTGATTTGACAGATTAACTAGCGCCATCTGATGTCCTTATTTAGGACAGGCCTACTAAAAATGTCGTTTGCTCACAGGGTAACCATTCTCTAGACCAAACCAAACTCCTGATGTTTCTATGCGGATGACATTGGCACAGTATACCCTCATCATAAAATGACTACGATATAAGTTTCATACATAAGAAAATGAATCACAAACAATGTATTGAAATTATAAAGAAAATACAAATGATAATAAAAAATAATAGGCCTACATTTAACACAGTACGTTATCGGTAATAACACTGTGTTTAGAAAAACAAGAAAGCCCAGCTATCGCTGACAACCCGCGCGACGCGAAAGCATGCCAAAAATTGCTCTAATTCGACTTGCTTACAACGTTGTCGCTGACAATACTGGCCTATCTTCATTCGTTTAGCTGTTGTTGCGTCTGAAATGTGCGAAATCCCGAGAAATTCACTGAAAATTCAAACTTACGGAGTTCAAGGTCATCCAAGGTCATCGATCTTGGTGTCAATGGAAAGCCGATATGTGACTTCATATTAGTCATTAATAGTAACTTTAGCCGTATCTGCTACCGTTTTCGGGATATTCACGGTCAAAGATAGAAAACTGCTGATTTTACCCAACCCTGCCTTGTTTGACGCCCCCTAGCGGCGGAACGCCATGAGATATCGACGTAATCTATACACCGCTGAAAAGTGCATTTAATGGGCTACAATTCCGTCCCGTCGCTGACATTATAGGTCTATCTTCATTCATTTAGCTGTGGTTGCCGCCCAAAGTCGCGAAATCACGCGAAATTCCGACAAAATTTGACCTTACACCAGTTCAAGGTCATCCAAGGTCATCGATGTTGGTGTTAATCGAAAGCCCATGTACGACTTCCTATTAGTCATTAATAGTAACTTTGGCCGTATCTGCTACCGTTTTCGAGATATTGATGCGTAAAGCTAGAAAATCGCTGAATTTTCTTACCCCACAATTCTTTGAGGCCCCCGTTCGGGGGGAACCCCTTAGAATTTGGTGATGAAATTTGGTGTCAGAAAACTAGAGCCTTGGGGTTACCAGATGGAGAAGAAATCACGACGCTAGCTTTCTTCGTTTTGACACAATACCGGCGCGTTGCAGACGGATGGACGGACAGACACACAGACACGTTGCGATCGCTATTACCCGCGCTAGCATAGCGTCGCGCGGGTAAAAACGCCCACTTAAATGTACTTCTACGTCTCTTAGATTGATGTGTAGATTTTAAGAATGATATATCTGACAAATGTAAGATTCCGACAGTGTAAAAACTAAATATTCGTTGCGGCCGATTATACGTAATCATGACATTCGAAAATAACGGCTTCAAGGCTGTATACACAGCTATTGAACATCAGACTGAGGGATATAGAAGAAAATGTAAGTGGGTTTTTTTTCTGAACACAGTGTAGAATGACATATGTGTAGAACATTTTATACGAGTTTTGTCACTTTCCCCTGACCACTTTTCAATCCCTTCACATTTTCTTTTTTTCCAGGTGACTGACTGGTTGGTTACTCTGAGGACGAAATGATTAAAAAATTAATGAAACTAAAATAAAATATTTCGCAGAGTACGTTATACCGTTATCAGCAATTGAAATCACAAAAGTGCAAAAATTCTTCCCAAACTTTTCCTTATTTCCTAGAGTTTTCCATGACCAGTTTCAATTCTTTCCAGTCCAGTGATCACTCTTATTTTATACGGAACATTCACACATCAGGCAAGAGCAGTAACAGAGCGAGTTGTGTGGATTTAGGCGAAAGGACGAGCTAGACCTGACGGAAGGCGACGACAGCGACATCTGTGAGCCACTGAGTACGTCCGTCGTCTGTCAGAGTCTCAATGACAGTCAGACTCTATGTCAACCTTCACAATGGGCCGGCGACGCTATACAGGACGCCATCAATGCCACCCAAGACGCCATGCGTGATCTTCAGCATTCTCTTCACGTGCGTCGAACTGCTAGCGCTAGCTCGTCAGCCGAACGCCAAGATTCTACTTCCGGCATGAAGCTGACCACCGACAGTAAAAGGTCGACGGATGGAATCTATTCGCGACTGTCGCTGGCGATCTTTGGACAGTTGGTCTACGTCGTGGGGCTGTTGCTGATAGCGACTGCCGCTCAGTCTCATCTCGGACGCTACGTCGGCTCCGACACGTACGACAACTCGTACGTGACGGGGCACTTCCGATCGCTCGATGAGCGCTACTGTAAAGCCACTGGTGCGGCGCCGCTGCTGCCACTACGCGCTCACGAGCGTCCGTACGTGGTCGACATGGGTGCGCGGACACTGGCCACGTTTGAACGTCGCTCGTCGTGGAGTGGATCTGCCGTCTTCTTCGTTCAGTTGCTCATCAGCGTCGCCGTGGTCGGGTTCGACCAGCTGGTCTACTGGGTTCTCGTGGTTGTCACGACCCACGCCGTCGCCAACACGTCCGACCGAGACTTCTCACTTCCGGTACACGGCGACGTCGTCGACGAACTGATGACGGCGTTCGCCGACAGCGGACTTCGACCGGAAGGACCATGGCCGCCGTCCAGTTCTGCTGCCGATCCAACCGTCTGTCTGCCGTCACCCAAACGACCGTCAGTTGTCGCTCTGCTTCCACTAGTTGTACTCCACCTAGTCCACGCTGTCGGCGGGGTCATCTTCGCCGCCCGTTGTCGGCGCCTGCGCTCTCGCATTTCCGGCTACTACTACCCGGAGCGGGCGGCAGAGCGCGCGGTCTACCTGTACAGCCTGATGACGTCACGTACCTGTATAGCGTGATGACGTCACGTCGCCGGCGAGTACCTCACCTGTTGAGAGCCGTGGCCAGGAGTCGCGCTCGGCGACACCAGCGCGCTGCGGCGGCAAGCCTGTCGGTGGCCCGACTGCCAGCCTTCTGGCGCCGCTCGACCGCTGCCCGGTCATGCCTCGTGTGTCAGGGCGTCGCAGGACAGCTGATCGCGTGTAGACGCCAGTCGTCGTCGTCGCGCGGTGACGCCGGGTGTTGTACGGCCGTCTACTGTGACCAGTGTTGGGAGGACCTCGGTCAACTGTGCGCTGTCTGTCAGCGCACGTCTTCCACCTCGGCGTCCAGTCAACTCCATGACCTGGAAGCTGCCGTTGATCTGCTGGCTGCCGACAATGACGCACTCCGGATGCACTGTGCTGCTAGGGCCTGATAGATCGAACATTATTCTCCCAGTATGAAATATGTATGCTGTATGTGCCAGGCTGCAGTTACAGCTGCCATCCGTCCAGTACTTTTTGCGTGACGTAGGCCTACGGACTTTCAGCGCAATTGCCCCGTGCGTGTCCCAGTAAGATCCTTGTCAAAACGCCAACACCTAAATTTCCTGGTGTAGCAAGTTGAACTTGTGCAGGAAATGACGTATAGACCTACAGTTCAGAATCAGCCAAATACGCCATTTTACTGTTTGCAAAGTTATTTATGCAGCGTGTATGTCAATAGGAAACTTAAAACAGTCTGCATTTACCACATGCAACCCAGTGAAGTGCAGAATTACTTTTACCGGTAGTTATAGGCAGGTTTGAGATTAGAGCCGGAAAGACCATGACCCGATATCAAAGACGGCAAAAGCCGTCTGACGTTGTTTCGTGTATACAGTGCGATCAACAATTTTTGACTCTCCGTTTTGTGTGCAAAGCAGACAGCCAAACCTTATAAATAACTCCGAATGCGCAAAACGTGCCATTTTAAGAGCCAAAATTCGTAAAATCACCTATGCATAGTTTCTGACTATTCTTAGATGCTCGAGGTGGCATCCTTAGGCTCTGCAAGTCTACATCGTCTTCACGTATAACGCCCAGCATCTACGTTAACTTATAGTTAGCTCACGAAATTTGGTCTACTAGATTTTAATTCATCCCTCTGTTCTATTTGCACAGTTGTTTATCAGTCTCTTCCACTTCCCCCGCCCTGGTTCGACGACTAATTGCAAGGTTGTTATGGTCTTTCTCGTTTATTAGCCGACCGTACTTAGTACGGTCGCGCTTACGCTAGTGTTTCGTCCGTCGTCTGTCGCATCTGTACGGAATGTATTGTGGCTAAACGGTGTGTCCTATAGCAAAAGTTACTATGGACAGCCTATCGTATATGAGAAATCGATTAATATCAAAATGAATGACCTTGACCTTTGTTTAGAGGTCGTATCAAGGTATGTCAACTATTAGAGATAGAGGCTTGGTTCCAAAAGGGCCACCAATAGCAAATGACCTATGGAATATCAAATGGTCATGTGACCGATGATGTCACGTGACCCCAAAAGTGCTGTAAGGCAGTACGATCGGCTATCCTAGCGATAGCTTGGCTTCTTGTATGCCTTTGGCTTTGGCTCTCCACGTTAACGCTGTATAGAGGTATATAGTGCTTCAATCATCCTCAATACACCCATCCTCATCCCTATCTACCATACTGTCTCAGTGGCCATGTTCTTTATCTGCAGATTCTTTCTCACACAACTGTGAAGATAAAAACAGACCACCACATTTTGCGCTTGTGCGTTATTTTCAAACCAACCTACAAAACAGCAAACCTATAGATTGATTGAGCATGGTTTAACGTCTCCACAGCAAACCTATAACTACCATACAAAAACAGGCTCAGGTAGTGTTAATACAGCTATTACGTAATGTCACTAATCTGGCAGTACAGTGTGAGCTGTCAACATTAAAACACTACTAATTTACACCGAACAACCTATGTGTAAAACACACAAAATCTCAAGTGAAACTGCCTGTTATAAACCCATTAACTGCAACAGTTTTTGACAAAGGCTAAGTCATGCGAATAGACACACAAACATACCTAGTGTCATGTTTAACACCCTGCAGCACCCTCAACTGTGTGGGATCACAGAGCATGCAGGGCATACATATGAAATTTTGCAACAGAAAATAACAAACAATCTGTAAACAGTTAGGACAAGGGAAGGGGCAAGATAAATCCTGCGGGTGGGCCATAGTCTCCCTAAAGACGACACTTCATTATCTATTTACTGTGGCATTGGCAATGCAAAATACAACGCAGGAGAAATGTAACATTCAGAAACCATCTTAAAATTAAATGAGTAAAAATCAACAATATAAAACTATGTCACTGCAGCACATCCACACTGAAAGCCGACTAAAACAAATAAAAGACAAACTTAACAGAGCTAATCCGCAGGCTCCACTTTGTTCAGTTTGAGAAGGCCGCTCAATACTATATGGGGTTTCTTTTAAATTTCAATCAACAATGCTGCACTATGGTACTACACATGTGTACTTTAGTAGTTCACAACACACTGCATCATGTCATGGTAATACAATCAATATAACAAAATGTACACAAAAATATGAAAAAACTTATAAAATCACAGTGTAATAAACATGATAATCCACTGACCGTGGATCATTGCCATGGCTGTGACATGAACAAGAAAGACCACCTATCACTGATAAACCTGTGTGATGCTTCCTCAAGTGTCACACATTTATGTAAGGACACCGACGCTTCTATGCATAATCCATAGTTAGCATAGCACAATAAAAAGGACGTATGCGGCCAATCCAAAGGATCACCAATAGGAAATCGCATATGGGATATCAAATGGTCACGTGACGTGACGCCCAAAAGTGCTGTGAAGAAATAGGCCTACGGTCAGCTATCCTAGCGACAGCTTGGTTCTGATGCAGGCGCACACTTCGCAGCTTTGTGACATTCTATATAAGCGCCTTATAAATAACTTACATACTTACTTCATGAAATATACACAACAGGCTACAGCCTCGTCAGAGTAGGCCTACAGACAGTTGAGACAGACGAGCTTACACACATTTCAGTGATTACTACAGTATGAGACTGGCGATTTATGAAAAATCATTGAAATTGCGTAGCGCATTTCCGGTATCGCGGTAGTATCGAGTATCGCGATACCCGAGATGGTATCGATATCGTCGCTCCGACTGCAGATTGTGATGGACAAACAGCAAATATTGTGCTTATGCACTGCATCGCGTGGGGGGGGGGGGGGAAAAAAAACTTACCCTGAAAATACTGGGAGCTCCGGTAAAAAAGCAAATGGTTTTGGCAGGGGATAACGCCACTGAAAAATTCAAAAGCGAAAAAATAAAAAA
>Ga0056114_1001331_pt1 | contig 11056 bp, 9 predicted proteins | sample WorMetHERISLAND1_FD_77005 | JGI IMG/M metagenome (GOLD analysis project Ga0056114, IMG submission 77005) | Marine gutless worms symbiont microbial communities from Max Planck institute for Marine Microbiology, Germany - Olavius loisae HERON... ...
ATTTAACCCTTTGACGCCCACTGTTGCCATATGGGTGCAGCTATAAAGCATCCTGTGCCAGACCGTGTTAACCCGTCATTTGCAATTTTTGACATCCGGGCACTCTGCCGCTCAGGGCTGAGCGTCAGAGTGCCCGGATGTTAAAAATTACAAATGACGGTCTGACACAGGATGCTTTATAGCTGTACCCATATGGCAACAGTGGGCGTCAAAGGGTTAAAATTTAAGCTGTTTGCCTGAACATTAATTGCTACTACGATAAATTAATAACGTTTGCTGATTCGTTCCATGATATTGCAAAACTATTGAACTTAATAATGCCACACTGTATCGACAGTATGTAATATTGCAACAATGACCTCTCTAGAAGAACACTGTAGGCTATGAGTTGGCTGGGTGGGTGAACAGGACGAGGTGGTTCGGTTCTACTGCGAGCGGTGTGACGCGTGCGTCTGCGTCATGTGCACGTTCAACGAACATCGCGACCACGAGATCATGCAGTTCTCGGAGGCAGTCATCAAGTACAAGGACAACATCAAACAGCTGATGTCACGCTGCAAGGAGAAGATCGACAAGTTCGACTCACAGATCGACTCACTGAACCAGTGTGATGACGTCATCAGATCGGTCGAACAGAAAGTCCACGACACGGCCATCGAGTACATTCAGCAGATACGTAACCGTGAGAAGCAGATTGTCGAGGAACTACAGAACATCTACGGACCAGACTGCATCCAGCAGCTGGCTAATAAGAAGGAACTTCTCGCTCAGGTTTAACACTAGGCCCATACTATCTTGTAACCCGCATTATGAGTAAAAGCACTTAGGCATACAGCAGTAAGTCAGGTGTGTCGATAGCGGCTAGAAAGTATAGAAGTGTGTCGCGGACCAGATCCAGTCCACGGTCACTGCAACGAGTCATTTTGTAGCCGGTTTTTAAACGATTAGCAATTTTATTAGCCGAGAGGCCTATACGCTATGGACACGGGGAATCGAATTACTGTTTGGTTCATGGCATCTATAGCTAGTTCTATAACCAATACATGACTTTCTTTAGGTTGCCAATATCGTGTGATTCGATTTCATACAATGCAGCACAAATAGGCCCCAAAATACGGAGCTGCAACGCAGCTTGCAAAGCCCAAATCTCGCAAACCGACTTATGCAAAAACGATTAAAATACAAGAAGCCAAGCTGTCGCTAGGATAGCCGACCGTATTGCCTCACAGCACCTTTGGGGTCACGTGACGTCATCGGTCACGTGATCATTTGATACCCCATATGCCATTTCCTATTGGTGGTCCTTTGGAACCGAGCCTCTGTCTCTAACGGTTTCCGAGATAACATAGTCTAAATGTATCTTAATATAAAGGCGAAAATGGAATGTTAAGGTTTTACCAGTTGCGTTATTGGTTGCGGTATTGTTGTCGACGTCTTTTAACAACAAAAAGTTAGAGAAATTAAAATGACGTCAAAAAGCGTTGGTATCTAATCATTAAACGTATAAAAAACGTAAAAACTTAGCAAAAATAACTAGCGTTTTGACATCTATACGACTGAGTGATGTGGCGATCGTGACTGCTGTTATTTCTAGGTTGAAAGCGTGCGCAGCACTTGTAGCCTGACTGAAGTCATTCTGATGGGTAAAGACATCGAACTTCTGCTGCTGAAGAAGGACGTTCAGGAGAAGTTGGACTCATTGTGCTCAATCAACATCAAGAGCTTAGCTCCGACGACCAGCAAGCGTGTGGAGTTTGTCGCGGGAGACGTTGATCTCGGCTACCTTCACGACTACGACCGTCCGCTGCTGTCGAAGCTACGACCTCGTCGTACCAACACGACTGATCTGGGCGGCGGATCGACCAGCACACCGATTGAGACTGTCAGTACGGACACTCAGACTGAGCCGGAGCAGCTGGGTACCGCCAAGCGCAGTCGATCGTCGTCGTCATCGTCGTCATCTTCTTCTTCGTCGTCGTCGGACTCCGACAGCTCCGACTCGAGTGACTCGGAGACTGACGCTGCCAGCAAGGACAAGAACAGTTCAGAGAAGGTACGTGAGCTGGTGGACGTCGGAATACAGACTGAGCCTTCGACTCGTCGCCATTCATCGTCGTCGTCGTCGTCGAGTGATGAGGACAACAAGGTGGAACAAGGTACCATGACGGACCAGGTCAGTGCTCAGTACTCAACACAGCTGACTAACTAACATTGACGTTGTCCGCTCTTTCTTCCGTCCGTCTTTCCGTGGTGACACCAGCGCGACAAATTCAGGTGCAGTGAAGAGTTTTAAACAATTTACCGTTGAATATTCTTGAATGAAACCCACCAAATGCACATGAGCTGTAGATTTCGTAGTTTGAAAATTAAAGACCAAGTCACGATGTTTCAGCTGTAAAAGATATCCCAGGACCCTCCCCATCTCTCGTCTTATCCTATCTTTAGCCTATCATTCTTTTCTTCTCCAGAAAATCACTGCTATCGTATTTCTCCCCTTCTTCCATTCCTTTCTCCCTCTTTTTTCTGTGTTTGCCCTCCCCTCCTCAACGTCATTCGCACACTTGATCCTCCCTCTTTTCTGTTTTATTCCTCTTTCTTTCCGCCACCTCACCCCTTCACTCCCCTCAGTACCTCTTCCGCTCCATTTTGCCGTTCTTCTTTGGCGGCAACCAGATTTTAAAAACAGTATAAGGAAAATTGATCGTCGAATGCTGTGTAGTTGACTCAACGAAAAACAACCGACAAATATAGACAAACTGTGCGAGATGAGCTTGTAGATTAGCCTCTGATTGTATAATAATGAAGTATTATTTGTGTATGCCCGTGTGGGCTCGGGAGCTTTGTAGAATAAGCCCACCTCGTTTCCTGGCCGAGTGTCGTATACGAGGCGACTGAACCAGCTAGGTAGTTTTGTTATGCTGTATTTTGCGTTGTTTGCTTTTCTCTGGGTTGTGTTTAGTTTGTGTAGTGTGTCTGTTTTTAATTTGTCTGCTGTCTGTATTTTTCCAGCGTGTACCAACGTGAATGGCCCTGTATAGCTAAGTAGGCCTACGTGTGCTGATGTGCCGTTAAGAATCTACTCACTCACTCACTCACTCACTCACTTTATGTACAGATAACCTATGTTAATTCACGACTCTGGTCTTATATTTATTATCTATTGATTAACACAGTTTTAGTTTTCATTTACAGTTTGCGTTAAAATAAAAAGCTGACATAACAAAACTGTTAAAACACATTTTATTAAAAACGCAAAATTTATTTATCTCTTTGGCCCCAGCTTCTACATGATAACTATAAATCTATTATTTATTTTGCCGTCTTTACTCGTGCACCTGACAATGCAAATCTGTCCACTTTCATCAACGTCAACATCAACATGTGCGGGAGCGCCATATCAGTCGAGACTCAGCTGGACAGCTCATCACATCATTCGTTCTTCGCAAGTCGCTGGTGCCTATCACTGCTGCAGCCTGTTGTGTGAGTGACGTGTCGATGTACCTGTACAGGTGTGATGTACCTGTGTACAGGTGTGCTACGAGGAGAAGGCCGTCAACACTCGGTCACAAGGCGTAACGACAGCAGCCGCCACGTCGAACAGCGGTGACGAGGACCTGGCGGCAGACAACAGTCTGATGGCTCGTCGACGCCGCCGGCGGGAAAGAGCCCAGACGACTTATATCATGCCAGTAGACGGCGTCGTTCAATCACCCGTCACGTTCATCAGCACCGGCATGCCACCAGCCCAGCATCAGCAGCAGCCAGACGTCGAGGGACATCACATGACGCTGGCTGAACGACGTCTACTGAGAGCTGCCTACTCACTCAGCAGTGTCGACAACGACGACGACATGTTCTACGATGCCATGCCTTCGTCCAACAACAACTCGGCCGCACAGAAACAACTCTGACACAGCTGGCCTAGGCATTGGACTTCCATCTTGACTACTGCAACGCTGTCTACGAGATGTATCAACAACGCTCAATCGGCGCCTATGTGTCGTAGACACGTTGCTGACATTTTCGTTTGGTGCCTAATAATAATGTCAAATTTCCACTGGAATAATTAAAGCGAATTTAACTCATTGATGTCGGTCACATTACACAGTTCGGACGAATTTAATTTCGTATGCAACTAACTCGTGCGACTCTCAGACCAAAATGATTTCGATTTTTTCGCCGAGTCAACTCGGGTGTGGTCACACGTCACATCAACAAAGCGTATTTATTCCAGTCTGTTTGACTGCATTCATGTGCCGTATCACCGCATGCGTCTGTTTTGTCGTCACGTACAGTATACGTTATAGGTGATGTTGTCAGTTATTATCAGGGTTTCGTTTAGTCTAGTGTGCGTGCAGACGCGTTGAAAACCGTTTAGTTGACGAGCTACGCGTGAAAGGCGGGAAAGGGGTTGGTTTAGGGCACTTCCCCACCGAACAGAGCCTGAAGAACGTCAGTGGGTGGTGGTGGGGCCGTATGTGGTGGAAAACGGATAATTTGTTGTCGGGTTAGAAAGCTGCTGCAGGTAATAAACATTTCGCAAATTTTCTGCGTTAGGTCTATTCCTGTAACAGAAGGTTGATACTTTATTGCATTTTTGGCAAGACTTGAACCAAACTTTGGCGGCAGGCAGTGTTCCTCAGTTAGGCCTACAGCTGTGCAGCACCTATCCGCGCCTCTGCGTCCGCCAGCCCCTATTTTATTTTTGGTCAATGGGGGAGGACGCCCGCCCGGTCCGCCCATGCCCGTGTATACACGGCACTTCTGTTTAGACCAGTTAAGAGCAAGTAATACATACGTGGCCTGTATGAATCTAAGTATTCACTGCACTACAGCGCGCACTAGTCAACGGTGAGTTTCTGTAACTTAGGCTACTGTTGTTCTGTGCGCATGCGTCAAAGTTAGATGACATCGTTAGGCTATCTGTTGTTGAACACGTCCTTATTCTATACACTACAGCGTAAGGCCCATGCCAGACACGCAACAAAGTCGAGCAACTTTATCGTGCAACTTTGTTGCTCAACATTAGGCAACTGTCAATTTTCCACCAGCAAACAATCATTAGAGACACAGACGACGACATAATTATCAGTAGTGCTTTGTTAATTGCTTCAATGCTTTATCAGAGCAGTCATGTGGATGTTAGAAAGCGTAAGAGGAATTCGTGGGCACGTAAACAAACAATTGACCAATCACAGCTCGGCAACAGTTCGAGAAATTGTCGAAGAATACAGATGGTTTCTACTAGCAATTAAGTTGTTCAACTCGTCAAAAGTTGGGCAACTCGCGATCTCAGACAGGCAACTTGACTTTGTTGCATGTCTCACATGGGCCTAAGAGTAAAGCAACAGTTTCACGTACACAAGGCTACATCATATCAGTCTATTGTGATGAACAACATTGCTTTACTTACCTTGCAACACTATGACAACATGAGAGTTAACCATTTTTATTCCTGTTTGTGTGCATTTGTCTGTGCAATATGCAACAGGCAACAGCTACAATTGTTTTTGTCTGCCATTCGTGCCACTGGTACTGCTGCTGCCTGCTAACAGTGTCCTTTATTTCATGTTACCATTGTGGGTTCGGGAGCGTCGTAGAATAAGCCCACCTCGTTTCCTGGCCCAGGAAACGAGGTAATACTGGCTGAGTGTCGTAAAAAGCGACTAAACTAGAGTAGATTTGTATTATATTGCTGTGTTTGCTTTTCGTGGGCTGTGCGTGTTACAAATTATTTGTAGTGTTTAATTTGTGTGTTCTCTGTATTTTTAATTTTCGTGTTGTGTCCTGTATTGTCCAGCGTGAACCAACCACTGTATAGCCTAATTGTGCTGATGTGACATTAAGAATCTACTCACTCACTCACTCACTCATTTGCCGTTAAGTGCTCCACAATAAACACAAGATGCCTATAGTCTTTGTTTTTGTGATGTGATCTTGTGATGTTTTCTGCAATAATTGAGTTCAATTCAGTTGTAGTCTATTTAGGGGCTAACTCGAAGTTCGTAAATGATGACAGCGTCATTCTAGAGAAGTAGTTTATAACATGAACAAACTTGTCTCAAATGTGTTGCGGACAATTTACCTCAAAAATATCAAATATCAAAATCTGACATCGAGAATCCAACAAAAACTAAAAGTAAGTTGTTTGAAAGTCACTGCAGAAGTACTGCTACAGAGTTATGGAAAACTGATGCCAATATCGCTTGGATAGAAGCAAAATGGAAATGATAGCCAAAATCCTTCTAAACTCAAAACAATTATTCAGATTTCAGAACAATTTACCCATATCATATGGAAAACACTGTTGATAGGAAGACTTGAGCTGCGGAATGGAAGCTGGGCATCTGATATCTTCCTTGCCTTGCGTAAGTACTTATAATACAATGTCTCAGTCTCAGATAAGAACACTACAATGTAAACTGACACCATTTCTGCTTTTCTCACAGTGAGACCAAATAAAAATTCAGTTCCAGTTAAAAGATATCAAGTTCAAGTCTGTATGTGAATTGGAAGCTTCTCTTTTCATGTCTGCTTCCATACATGTAAAACGTTTTTAAACTGTTAATAAAAAAAGGGGTGTAACGACTGGATCTCTTCAAAAGTTTTTGTTGTAAAAACACAGACAACACTAATGTGGATACATATAAACGATTCAAAGGAGCACTTAAACGTTCTGTTATCTCCACATTTTCCCCTCTATATACACTTATGATCATTCTTTTTAAAGCAACATTAACGTATCACACAATTACAAGCAGAGTTCATGGAAAATATCGAATATCATATCGTAAAACTTTTATACAACATTTAGAAATTTTTGGCAAGTTTTTATTTTAATCTGAACATCTGTGCCTTGCAGTTTCTTTGTCTGTCGGACTAACAGTGTATTTGCTGTCCTGTCTGTATTCATCGGCTCCTGTGTAATGTGTTTGTAAAGCTTCAAATACTACAAAGCTGCTACAACAGAGTCACCCCGCCCAACCAGACCAGACAATGAGACATCAGAAAGCATCTTGCCTCGACCTCTCAGATGTATGCAGAAAAACCCAACACAGCGGCATTGATTCGATATGTATCATAAAAACTGTGCACAAAACTACCAGAATATGACTACAGAATATCTGATCAAACACGATGTGAGCGGTGTGTAAATCAGTTTGCAGAAAAATGAACACAATTTGAAATAAGCAAATAAGCTAATAAGGCCATCTTAACACAAACTACCAGCAATCAGTCAATCAATCAATCTCCTGTTTGGCACTCAACCTACACGTAGTAACTTGTATGATCGCACCAGGGCCGAAACAGAAACTCTTAACTACTCATGAAATTATGGTTTAGAAAAATTACACTGCATGAATGACACAAACTAATGACATGGCTCCGTGGCCATGGCAAAGCACTCGTCTTAAACTGAACAGTGTAAGCACGAGCCATTAAAAACAACTGATAAAAAAACTAAAATCCTGCCACTCATTTGAGGCTGCAAAGTCGCACAATAATCTCAACGATGAGCGATAAGTATCACATCCACTATAGTAACTCAATGAACGTTCCACGCAGAGTGAAAGCACACTGGCTGGACACGGCCATTCATCATCGCGGATAGACAAAGCTACAGGAGTCCTCAGCAGCAAATGTCTGCCGGATGCTGTCCAGGGCACAAGCTGGTACTCCGTTAGTCAGGTGGCCACGGGGCACTCGGTAGATCCAGCGACGGAAACGAATGTAAGCCAACTCGCGGTAGATTCTGCGACATCATAAACACATCATCATCTCATCAATTCACTGATGCTGAGCTTGTAGGTTGGCAACTGACATCTGCAGCTCAAATTTGGTGATGCTTGATTATTATCACAAACGACAACTAACAGTGAAGATATCAGAGGTAAAGTGATGAGCCGAGTAAGCATTTAACAAGCAAGAACGAACTAGTCCAATGAAATTCTGCTGCCGACTAGTGATGATACATCGACAGATTTAGTACTCACTTCTCAGTGATGCACTGTGGTAAAGCAAGTGACCATGAAAACAACTGATAATAAACTACTGAAAATAATAATACTAATGACAATGTCATCATGGCAACGCCACTGCGTGAGTTCATTCTGTTCATGCAATAAATGCAGACTCGGAGCCAAGTGGCCACCAACCCAAGGATCAAGCCAACTGACTAGGCTGCTACCATCTACGTTTGCTGATGCCAAGAGAGAGAGCTAGATAGATAGAAAAATGAAGACACAAAATATGTAGTGTATTTACTCGTGGACTGGTTTTGGCAGCTGTTGCTGGGGTTTGTCGTGCTGTTCATAGAAGGCCAGCTGCATCACAGACAAGTTGAGACAGTTGACACGGAACGCAGGCAGCTGAGTGACGCATGCAACACCGGCCGACTCGCAGACGTGCAACACTTGACGAATTGTTGAACAGCAACGTCTTTCACTGACATCAGTCATCGGTTCACAGTAATCACATGCACACCTGAAACCATTCAACACATGCATGGTCAGAAACTACACTCGACATAGCAGCTAATGGTTAGTCTGCTGACCTATTCGTATGTTGCTAGAGCTATCCATGGGGCCAGATGCCACCGGAGAACTTACTGCTTACAACAAGGAACAGAAATATGCTAACATAAACGGTCATTACATGTTTAACCTGCTGAGAAGATTTCCTACAACTAAGGACAGGTTAGACAAATCAAATAAGGGAAAACCAGTCATTGGTACCTACCTGGAAAAACCAACGTCACACCATTAAGCGAGCAGAACGTGATTAATATCACGCAGACTGTCTACTGATGTCGTTCTTTTTGATGTGAAGACTATGCTATTGCTTAGCCGCCATGTCCTGGTTATCATGCTTCAAATACCAAATGTGAAATTATCCAATAACGAGTTGAAACACTGACTGTGACACACATAGTGTCATATTAGAAAACACACCACATACATTCTTCAGTTCTGCCTTCCTGATAATATGTTATCAGATGGAGAGTCAGAGTGGGCAATGGCTCCGTAATGCATCAATTTGCTAAGAAACTTGACTTAAGAATACCACACACTTGATACCAGATATATGGCACAATGAACATGCTGCAAATCATTAGCCTACAAGACAAACACAGTGGCGAGGAAAGCAGAGCAGTGGGAGTGTTCTGAACACTTGTAGGATTAGTGAGGAATACAAGACTAAACACATCAGATGCAGAGGCAGAGAGCCGGTTCACGACGCAGTCAGGCAGATGTCAAAACAAGGCAACAAGTCACACAAAGTCATCTATCAAATTACATCAGTGAAAGTATGTCACACGTACCAGTCAGGACACACTGGCTGAACCTTCCCACTCTCAAAATCTTCATCGGTTACTGCTGAGGCACCAAATATTGACTTTGGAACGTTCTCGCTGTGGCAAGCTGAAACAGTAACACAACGTTCATGCTAATAATTTTCCACAGCAACACAACGTTGGGAAGCAGTGGCAGCATAGTGTTTCAGTGAACAGATGCTGTTGCTGATTCAAACAAGTAGGTCTAAGATGAGACCTGAAGGCTGCCAACACGTAGGCCTACAGACTAGTAGCAGCAGTAATAGTAATACCATACACTATCATACGTAAAAGACACACACAATGTCTTCGAAATGAATATGACATCAGCAACACTTATAATATATATAACATTAGCCAAAAAGTCACGTTCTAAATGACACCTAAAAGCCCTCAGCCGTGCATTGAAAAATAATCATATTTTAGTTACTAGAGAAAAAGTTACGTAAATGTTGTTACTTCTTCTAGATTATTTCAGTATTTCTTATATTTCTTACTTCTTAGCAATTTGTTAATAAAACAGTCTTCTGACATAATTACAGAAGCAGAAGACGGCAGTGCAGTGCACTGACATTATACTAATACTAAGTCAGTAGACATAGATGGTAATTGTTCAACAACTAACAAACCTCTCGCTATCTGTCCCGGTCTCTTCACTTCCACACGAGACACTGTTCCTAGAAGATTGACAGCTTTACTCCGCAGTTTAAACAGCTTGAAATTTGGCACAAAACTCAAACTTGTCTTGTCTACTTGCATACTCAGTACATCTTCGATCGCCGACTGCATCAGCTCGCTGCAACGTGATATCACATCTAGTGGCCGAATCTTGCCTTCTGTAACGTCAAATGACTGCAACTGCTCAATGAAATTATTCATCTGGTCTTCCAACTGACGAAGCTCATTTGTCGCCATATCAAGTTCCGACAAGACACTCCACCGATCAGCTATCAACAGTGCCTCAATATCGTTGTAGTGATCCATGATGTTTTCTCGGTTTTCGTTTGCCCTCTGCCAATCTCTATTCAGTCTGTTGATCTGCCTGACGTTCTCCTGTAATTTGCTCACACTCTCCTTGACTGTGTGTCCAAGCTTCGCCTCCAGCTGCTTCAACAGCTTGCCAGCAGCAACATCGATCTCCTGATACTGATGACTTGAGTGGTCACATACAATGCACGCAGAGCACAGCAGGCAGCTACATGTCTGGCAGTATAACACGACTGGTTTGCCAGCATGTCGGTCACAATCATAAACACCTTCTTTCAGCCGGGACTCCACACGACGTGATGTTTCTATCAGCCTTTCCATGTCACGATTCCTCGCTAGATCCACTAGACCACCATCAGGAATGACAGACTCCTGTCTACACATAGGGCAGGCAATTAGCTCTCCACAATGCTTTTCTTCTGCATATTTCTGAAGGCACTGGAGGCAGAAAGTATGTCGACACGCCAGCTGCCTGGGGTCAGTGAACACCTCGGTACATATGGAACACAGAGCAATTTCACTGAATTCACCAGCGACGTGCTGAACTAGAACATCAGACGATGATGCCATAATATCTGTAAACCAGCAATAAGACCATGATGAACAGTATACACTACAGCGACATCATACGGGAGGCGAAATTTTTAACCCTAGAATAGTTCCGGACTCATTAATATTCATTAGTGTGGTGGCTGCCCGCTGGCCTGGGCCGCCAGGCGAGCTTAACCTGCGAGG
>Ga0056114_1001332_pt1 | contig 11053 bp, 8 predicted proteins | sample WorMetHERISLAND1_FD_77005 | JGI IMG/M metagenome (GOLD analysis project Ga0056114, IMG submission 77005) | Marine gutless worms symbiont microbial communities from Max Planck institute for Marine Microbiology, Germany - Olavius loisae HERON... ...
CCCTTTCTCTTCGTATTTCTACGCACATCAGCAAATATAATTGACGACAGAAACCGAAATTCGATTTCCGACAAGGAAGGGTCGCCTTTCGCGCGCCGTTATGGAATGAGATTTTCCGACCGCGAGCGAGCCAAGAATTCTGTCGTCATGTTCGGTCTTGTTCGGTCCTGTCTGGTCGTTAGGCAGATCGTTAGTCGGATGCGAACGTGGCTGAGGGGTTCACGTCAACGTTGAATGTTGTGACTGTCGAACTACAGAGCTGGACACGCTTGACTTCTCTGACAGTTATAGACACTCGGAGAAAACGTTCTGTTTTAGTCAGAACATTTTATTCCCCCGAAGTTTTGTCCGAATTTTTTCTAATGGCTGAGAATTTTCACGCAGAGTTACACGCATTTATTGTGTGATCATATCTTAGCCATCGGACTGGAATGCTATATTTTAGCGCTTCGTCGGATATTTTTCTCAGTGATCTTTGTCGGGCCAAGAAAACTGGCTATCGCAGAGAAAACACAAAGGCAGTACACTATTGTGATAATATGAGTGTACGTAGTTAAGCCATGAAGGGTCATGGCGGGTAAAAAATTCTTTCCTCACCGTCTACTCAACGGTGATACGGTTGTACGAGCGCTGTCGTCTTAAGATGAGACACAGCAGCAAACCAAACAATAAATAGTGAGTGAAGAAAACAGCATTTATTATTATTAAGTCTTTATTAAACTGATAATTTTGTCGAACAGTGTCACTGCCAGACGATGAATTTTACGATACAGCACGTTCTTGGGGGACATGTCCCGTATTGAATTTCATTCTAGTTCTTAATATTGTAATGTGGGAAGTAATCGCATCAAACAGAATGATTTTGCGTTGTGCAGGGCGAAGTGGAACGGCTGCGAGGAGCAGACGAAACTGTACAGCGAAGACCCGGTCAATATCACCTGCGCAGGTAAGAAAAAGTTTGACACGCACGAACACTGGACGTCGGCCGTGTCAGAGGATGACGTCCGACACATCTACCTGGCCTTGTCCAACTGTCGAAGCACAACCGGTCTTCTACTGCACTACAGACTGGTCGTCCACGGCATGCTCGACTGGGCTCCGTGTAGCAATTCGGCGTCTCGTCCAAGCCTTCCACACCTCGCCATCTCGCCGATATTATTCCTGCAGGCTGCTGTGGCTGTAACCATGGCAACGTCGTCTCGTTTTGTCCGCAATGGTCGCACACACTGTCGATAACTACCGAAAACTGCCGGAAACTACCGAATATTACCGAAAGCCGTAAATCGCGGCAGATGTCAAAAACCAATAAAATGAACATATAACGGATGATATGAATGATCATGTGTGAGGATATTGGTTTTCTCACCGCCTCTCGAGGGTACCCGCATAAAACTGTCTGTCGCTGTGGCAGAGCGGGTCTTGACTATCACTGAACTAGGCCTAACGGCTTGGCGGCTTATTATAGGCCTACCTGACGTAACCTGAGCCTATAATGTTGATCGTATCTTAATTTAAAAGTGCAACGCAAAATGCCCATTTCCAGACTTCGTTTGATGGGAGGGATTTGCACTTCACCCCTTCTGGCCTCCCACTACGTGTGGCCTCGGGAACGTTGAATATACCATAAGCCCATCTCGTTTCCTGGCAGAGTGTCGTAAGAGGTAACAACTGTTTGTGATTGTCAGCAACGTAGTTTTCGGCAGCTTTTGACAGTTTCAGAAAACATATTTAAATTTAAGTTATTTAACTATATGTCTTTTGTACGTCATTTTTAATAAAACTGTTACAATTACCGCACAACGTGTATTACTGGCTATTGGCGCCGCTATTAACCCGTTGTTATTTTCAGAGGCATTAGACGCGGCGGCCATCCTTGCGGTTCTAGTATATGACAGTTTTTGCAACAATTACAACCGTCGAAGATTCGAACTGTTGTGTTATTGTTTGATTGTTTATTGTCTGTCCGTATATGGCAGGATTAATAATAAAAACTACGTGAAATTATAAAAGAGATCGTCGTTTCGTCAAGATAACAATCGATTAGATTTTTAGTACGATCCACGCATGTGTGTGTCGCCCATGTCGTCGGGTGGTTTGCCTAATTGCAAGTAAGTATATTATTTATTTTAACAACGGCCAGGCTTATGGGGAGTTTACACTAATTCATTGATACAACTTGCTTACCTTTCGATAGATTAAGTCAATAAATACATATTAGATACATATCAGCGCATTAGAGGTTTTTTTTACGAGAATGCGCTATATAAATTTACATTTGACATTTGACATTTGACATAGGAATCTGCATTTTACGCCATCGCTTTGTTTCTGCCCAATAAGTTTCCCGTCCGTTATTCGCGATATTTATCGCTCTACGATATCTCCACAACTTTAAGGCACCGACTTAAACCTGGTGCTTGACCGTTCTGTTAGCACTGTTGGCCGAAGACAAGCCGACGCCGTTATTGTAACTTGTCAAGTCACGGCTTTTATTCAGATGACTAGAATTTCCTCGAATTGGCGATAACCCTATTGTTATCATGGTATTGTTATTTTTATCATTGTTGTTATCATTATTGCGGCCCTCCCTAGGAGGCCGCATAAAGCGTTGCACCCCGTCCATTTGTCTGTCTGTCCGTCAGTCCGTCTGTTCGTCCCATACCCGATTTACTGGAAATAGGAAAATCGTCGAACCTTCAAATTTGGTTGAGACACGACATGGACACGATCAACTGGGAGAGCAACTTTGAGGTCAAAATGAAAACGAAAATGTGAAGTCGGTCTTTGCACATATATTCATCAAAAGTGGATCGATTTACCTCAAACCAAGCCCACATTGATCCCCGACACATATTACACATAACGCCGAATATATTTGGTGAATATCGGAGTATATAATGTTTAATTATCCTGGAGGGCCGCGTGTCGCAGCGGTCATCTGGCCGATCGTCTGCTTGTTAATTAGTGTAAAATGTGACTTGATAACTTGTGGTTTGTCGTTATTATTTTATTTCAGAGTTGGCGATTGGTCAGTCGACCTAACCTGACCTGATTGCATCTATAAACATGACTCGACCTTATACAGTTCAATCGGTAACAAACACTATTGCCCGCCAACTTGGTTATAATGATTGTATTTGTCTATTTGTTCTTAATTATTGTTCAGTTTGTCGATCTGCTATTCTGTCTATCTGCTTGTGCGGAGGTTAAGTCAAATAGTGTCTAAATTAGATAAATTTTGATACAACTCGTCATTCTGGTATACGTAGTGCTTAACTTTTTTTGGCATCCCTGTCCCGGAGAAGGGTCCCCCTCCATGGGGGAGAATACTCCACCACAAACTCTCAATCACTGATGTCCAACCCTGATTCGTCGTTTCATTTTAATTTGAGATTATGTACGTGACACATGATTTCGTTGTATTGTTTTTGTTACACGCTTTCGACGGATTTGCACAATCGATCGATCGCGCTGCGCGATCAACAGACACAAACTCTGTCGTCGGCATTGATCGATAGACGATGGCTGCAGTGCACAATCGACCGATGGCGCTATACAGAACTGCGCTGACGATTACGCTGCGCTATAGATGATAAAACATTAATTTGCAAATAAAAAACATAAAAAACATGTTTTTTTTCACTTTTATAAAAAAACATTAAAAAGCATGGATAAAAAAACATTAAATTGCAGTATCCTTTCAAGTAAGAAGCACCGTCAATATGAATCAAATAAGGTCAATATTCTGCTACAAAACTATCGCTCTGTCCAGTAAATGGAGTATATCTAACTCTAACAAGGCCACAAGCCACACAATTTTGTACGTATATGTTTAACAACAACAAAAATACGACATTAAAAAGCACAAAAAAACATTTAAAAAATAAAAAACATAAAAAACATGTTTTGTAAAGTTTTATAAAAAAACATTAAAAAACGTTTTTTACATCTATGCGCTGCGCTTCACGACATTAGACTCAGAACGTGGCCTACATCATGAATAATGTTATTGCTTACATGCTAGTGAACGCCATCCCTTCATTATTGCGCGATAGGTCGATGGTGGCGCCAGCGCACGATCGTCCATTGTCATCAACCCATGGCGCAAATCCGTCGATAGCGCGTAAGAGTATTATCGTGGGCCTGCACTGTCCATAGTTTGTACGTAATCAACTTACACGATGAGGTTGTAATTGTCGTTGCGTTTATTGAGTGAATCGTTGTGTTATATTAGTGTATCGCAAAGAAATATTCTTGAACAGCGTTTATGTACATAACAGTATGAACAGTAACCGAACGTTTTGTCATGAGGCTCAAGTCGGCCTATATCATGCTGTTTCACATCGAGGCATAGCAAAGACAGTCGTTGGAAAGTTTGCGAATTTGAAGAAAACAAGTAGGTAGACGGAGAGTTGGCCGCTTTCGGATAATTACAGATTATCACCAAAACGAAGCATTTTCGCTGATGAAATGTATTCGACGACAAATGTATAGAATGGGCCGATGATCATTTTGGTATTGGTTTGACGTAAATCGATCCACTTTTGCGCAAGAAGATTTTTACATTTTCATTCCCAATGACCTTGACCTTTGACCTTTAGACCTCAAGTTTGCTCACCTAGTTAGGCCTACTCATGTCCATTAAATTAGAAGTTTTATGGCTATCCTATTTCGAGAAAATCGCGACGGACAAACGAACGGACAGACGGACGGGTGCAACGCTTAATGCGGCCGCCTAGGGAGGGTCACATAAGAGCACTGAGTGAAGTAGCATTAGTGATAAAAGTAAAATATATCATGCATATGGCAGGTAATTTGTTCGTAAAATTCGCAGGTTGCTATCTCGGTCAGTGTAGGAAAATAGCTTAAAAGAACTGGGGAGGGGAGGGGAGGGTCAGATGCCGAAGTGTTTAAATCCGTACTTGCGGAAAATGTTTCAGGAAGGGTTGTTGAGGAACACGTACTGTCCAGAATATGATGATGAGGATGAGATGTAGTTGTAGACTGACTACTGTGTGCAAAAAAACAACATATTAAATAGTATGGGAGGCATTTTTTGACGCCAAGACAAACGAATAAATCAAACTAGGGGTTGAAGACGGGAGGGTCGAACCCCCACCCCACCCCAGACAATTTCGGTTATACTGTATAGGCTACGTCAGTATAAAATGTCAAGCAAAGGAGACTTTACTGCCAAATGACCTCCGCCCAAATGATCATAAAATGCTAAATGATAGTCTAGCTTGGCGCGGGTTAACACTGTGCCGGTACAAGTCTAGTTTTTGGGGAAGGCATTGTGCCAAGATCTTGCTCAGACGTACACAGAGAACTGTAGGCCGAGTAATAGAGCCAAAATGGCGCCTGCCACACGTGAATCCTGTGCGGAACTGTTGGCAGTTCTAGAAGACAGAGTATCGGTCTAACTCAATGCGACTGTCGCAGTTAATGGCAGGGAAGCACAGACACTGCCGCCTCCCCGGTCGTTTGTCCCGAATGGTCTCTTTCGGCTCGACCTTGCGTGTCGATTTCGTTTCCGATTTCATTTCGCGGAGCCGCTTTCCTCCGGGCGACCATTACCGACGCGCTGTAATGTGTCTGCGATCGTCCGGACAACATCCGTTTGCCGTTCCAGCTTCGCCGATTGACCCGGCAACCTGGAGAGCGAAGGTGCGCGGAATGGGAAAATATTCAAGATACCGCGATATGTGAAGTATTCACAAACAGATTCTAAAATAAGCTGATTTGACTTTGCTGCAGGCTTTCTGGCGTTCAGCTATTACTCGCACCATCGTGGGAAAGTGAAAGGTGTTTTCCCATTCGTGAAGGCCTGGTATTTACGTCGCAAACGGCGCGTACATTAAAGAAGTCATTATTTATAAAGCGCCGTAGTTCTAATTCGTCACTTCTCGTTAAACATTTCTTACTTATAAAAAGACGATTTTTATGTTCTTGTCCTAATGTTGCACGTGTATTTTTCATTAATCTAACAGATTTTAACTGTGAAATTAAAATAATTTAGACGATGAAGGTACAGTTCAACCGGACATAAGTCCATTCGATACGCCGTCCCCAAATTAAATGACGTCATTACTTACGCCATGAGGATCACTTACACACTAGACGAAAATAATTGTGTTAAAATATCAGCTTACTCCAACAACAACAGCCAAAGAACAAGAAGCCAAGTTGTCGCTAGCATAGCCGACCGTACTGATTAACAGCACCTTTGGGGTCACGTGACGTCATCGGTCACGTGACCATTTGATACCCCATATGCCATTTCCCATTGGTAGTCCTTTGGAAGTAAGCCTCTATCTTTAACGGTTTCCGAGCTATTCAACGTCGAATGTAACGCATTATTTGACATGACCTTGATACGACCTCTAAACAAAGATCAAGGTCATTCATTTTGGTACCAATCGATTTCTCATATACGATTTCTTATAGGCATAAGCGCGACCGTACTTGCTAAAAAGCGTTTTGAAAAAAAACTGCGGACAGACAGAGAGAACGACAGAATGGCGACCACAGGCAGACACGTCGACTGACAATAAGGGTCGCTATAAAGCTCGCGAAACCAATATTAGGCTAGATACTGCTCCAGGTTACAGTACATCGCGCCATCTTGCAACTCTATCGCGGTGGTAGAGTTCTTCTCAACTCACTTTCGCAAGTAGACGTTGAGGAGGTATATCGACTTGCGTTTCTGGATAAAGTGCATCACTAGTGTTGTGACCACCGGCAATCACATGTCTCATTGCGAAATAATAACATTCATAGTGACTGAACGAAAAACAACAAAATAATTAGCGCAATGATCCATAACACAGGAGAGAACAGCCGCTAACTTGCAGGCCCAGAAAAGCTTGTCATGCAGTATGTCAGATAAGGAGTATTTTTACAGGGCCGTCAGTTCCGGGGGAAGCTCCACAACGTATATATAGCCTACAGGAAATACAAATATACTACTGTCAAAGGAGTCCAGCGCCTTTGTGGCTGTTTTGTTCGATTCTAGCTAGAACATCAAACATAAATGGCTACACTTATACTTATTTAGACCTATACTTACTTACTTACTTGCTTACTTGTTTGAGTCGTCATTAAACTAGCCTAGCCTAATTTTCCGTTTTTACCCAATTCTTAATAACGAAATTGACTACTAAACATAGCTTATGAATAGCCATCTACAGTGTTTGTGAAATAATACAGTATTTCCATAGACATTTCACGGGCGAGCTATGCTTCTAATTCGGACAATCTTAATGCACGAGAGCCGGCAAATCCCAAACTAGGTCCGCACAGTGATTGTATAAAGCAGATTGACAGTGATAAGATTACTATAATACGCCGATTATAGTGAACGCTTTTAAGGTCTCCGGGCCGGAGACCTTAAAAGCGTTCAATATAATCGGCGAGCATACTGTACTGGGCTACAATGTCATTGTTGGGGGCCTGGGGCTTATGGAATGCAGTGGCCTGCCTACAGCACACAAACTGTAATGTATCGAATATGTCATGTGCGTTGAAAGAGTTAAACGCACTGTTGGGCGACAGACACACAATAAAACTAACCAGTACATAAAAAGGAAATGACGTACCTAATGTTCATCAAACTAAAAACATCACTAGATTACTGCAGTATGATATCTTTTATCATCATCATTCTATAATGCACTCCACATTTCTAATCACATCATCATCCACAGAGCGAGATAATGTTTATTATTTCTTTGTATTTACCAGTTATACAACTGCAGTTGAACAATGTTGGAGTGTTTGAGTACAGGTAAACACCTCCGACGGCTGTGGGCAGATGTTATTTTTAGACTTCAGGGGTGAATGAAAGTGACAATTGTGGATGATCCGGTTCATATATACATCTTCTGGTTGGACCTTTGTGATGCACAAACAGAGAATTCTTGTGAACAAACACCGCCATGATTTAGCGAGTACTGAACCCAGCACTATAATTATTCAACATTACAGGGCGCGAAGAACAACAAGATGGAAAGAATATCGCGAGAAATAGCGCGAATCGACGGCTATCTACGCAAAAGGGACAAGACTCGCCGTCTTACCACTCGCCCTGTCGGATTTAGAGCTGCTCGAATCTAATTTATTCGAATTATGATGAAGAACCCGAAGCAAAGTATAAGCTTTCAAATATTGGATTGCCTTCACGGATCTTGGTCTAAGACCGGACTTACTGGGCACTGAGATTTGTTGGATTCAGTTTATTCATTTACGTTTTTTGTGGTTTTTAGTTTCCTGTGACCTCATCGTCGGCTTGTCAGTTCACGTTAAACTCTCTTATCGTATCATATCGTATCGTATATGGCTTATAATCGATTAGAACTATTTGTTTTATTGGTTTGCAGCCAATTTGTTTGCCATCTTATTCCCTGTATAAGACTTAAAACTGTTTATCGTAAATATCTGATTCGGTTCAGTTCTGCTTACTTTACTAAAAGCAAAACTATTAATTTTAAACATATAAAACATAATAAATAACAGTTTAACAGTTTAAATGTCGGACGAGATACAACAAACACAACATGAAGTATTACACAAATGCGCTGTAAACACAGATATCCCACAAAGCTCTCTAAAACTTAAATGTATTCTAATCGAATCGTATCGCTTTTACGGTCAATCAGATAAGCCTTAACCCATCACTAGATATGTTCGTAAGATGCGTCGGGCAAAATGTATTATTCTAACAACCGTTAAAGTATTTTCATAAAACTTTTGAAATTATCAATGGATTAATTTTCGATATTTTCTACAAATTCTGTGAGATAAGTGTTTCAATACTTATGATTGAGCTTATGCAACAATCAGTACTGGTTTAATAATCAGTTATTACGTAATCAAATAAGTCGCAATACCAAAGAGAATCGAATACTGTATCTATCTCAGCAGAATGTTCCATACTAGCCAAGACCTCGACCAACCCGTCTGCTAATGGCTGAACGGTATAATACGTCTCCGTTGGCACGGTCGTTAAATATTTATACGGATATGCGTCGGACTCAGGGCCAGTCGCCGGCAACGCTACATCAGCCAAAGATGATTGATTGGGGCGCTGGCGGCCATACAAGACCCGCTATTGTGAAAATAACCATCTTTTCTATAGCATACAGATGATCTATAGACAAGTCTATTCACCACTGAATCCCAAGTGATTTGCTTCGTAATAATCATAAGCCGCAGTTTAGGTGTGGTAAGCGGTAGCGCGTTGGTCTCGATCAACACGTAGCCCGGTTAGTCGGGCGCGGTTAGTACTTGGATGGGTAACCGTCTGTGGGCGGGTAAACAATCTCGGTATGTATAGCCAGCCTTCTGCCCTCCGTGGGACAGTAAAATAAGTATCAGCTTTCGGGCTGAGTAATAATGAATGGTGATGGTGAGTGCAGTTCACTGGCAGCCTACAGGCGGGCTTATGGCTCAGCCGATCGGCTTGGTCCAGAGGTGTACAGCCATCTGGTGCTGTGCCGCATTCATCACTTGAACCGGGTGAACTATCGCATTTTTTAAGCATGATGACAGCACCGTAAACATTGTCGTGGTATTATTATTAATTTATTATTATTACGTTTAAGTCAGTCGACTTTCTGCAGCCAGAAACTGTGACTTTATTAACATCGGTATACGTTAAGACAATCCTGCTGTGTTCGTTTTACTTGATCGTTTTAATATTCATTATCGGCAGGCTGAGCGAAGCCCAAAATGCCGGTATATCGTTTACTTCGTTTGGCATTTTCTCGGTTTTCGTTTCGTCTCTTTGACCGATCGAGAAAAATTTGGCCCGCCTCGTCTACGCGTCTTGACTTATTGACAATTGACATGCGTCCGAGACGACATTGATGTTCGTTAGTAAAAATCCCTACGCGTGACCCGAGGGTCATGGGTTAGGTGGGTCGTGGGTCAAGTATACACAGTGGGTCGTGAGTCACTTCGAGTGACCCATTTCATGTTTCTGATTGTCAGAGTCGGCGAATGACCACAAAGTTGCACACACTAAAACAAACATAATTTTATTAACATATACCGGGTGGTGCAGAAAAAATGGAACATACATGCGTTACGTTACGTGCATATTCCACTTTTTTCTGCGCCACTCTGTATAATAATAATTATCGATTAACATTTAACTGTAGTAACTGACTGCTTGTGTCTGTTGATGCACAACAGAAAAGACAAACCCGAGCCCGTTACTTCAGAAAGGTCAAAGGTAAAATAAAGGTCAAGGTCACATATACCGCTAACTTTGCTAACAAGTTTTACAAAGTTATACATTGCGCCCTTAGCACATCTCGCGAGTTTAAAAAGACCTTCACTTCGACCTTGAAGACCATAACGCCACCTGCATCTGGTCCTTCTAGTTCAGTCGTCTCTTCACCGGGTGCTGCAAGTATCACAAGTTCATGTCTCTCGCCGGCTCGAGGTCAAAAGGTCAAACTTCAAGGTCATTAAACTTACCAAAAAACACGCTCGGCGTTCTATTAACTATATAGGTCTGTATTTACATCGCATTTTATAGATGCAAACGAGCAACGCATTTTCTGACCTTCAAATGTCCTTGACCTCGCAGTTGGACCTGGTTCAGTCACTGTCCATCCAGTTCAGTAGTTTTGTTTACCCTTTTTCCCAGTTCCCAGTCCAGCTATTTCTTACACTGTCTTCGCATCCCGTTCAACTGCTCCAGCCATAATCAACCTGTGACTGAAGCCAGAAGCTTAAGTTCAATGTATTCACAGAACTGGTTTCGCACTGAACGTTCCGGTTCCTTCTAATGGTGGCTAAAATCGCTAGTTCACAGATAGACCGTCAGGTGGCGACGGCGATATTTCGTCGCTCAGTCGCTGCGACTGGGTCGGTGTTCTGAGTGGCCGCTGAGGCGCCTAAGTTCCGCAGCTCAATCGCCTCCTCCAGGTCATCATCTCGACGACCCTCCAGGTAGACGTTCTCCGCCTCAAAGGCCGGGTTGTCGGCTGCCTGAGTGGGCTGGACCAGCTGGGCTTCCTCGTCGCTGAGTGGCTGGAAGTAGCAG
>Ga0056114_1001333_pt1 | contig 11053 bp, 8 predicted proteins | sample WorMetHERISLAND1_FD_77005 | JGI IMG/M metagenome (GOLD analysis project Ga0056114, IMG submission 77005) | Marine gutless worms symbiont microbial communities from Max Planck institute for Marine Microbiology, Germany - Olavius loisae HERON... ...
ACACTCTGCCAAGAAACGAGGTGGGCTTATTCTACAACACTCCCGAGCCCACGACAGCATTAGAACTATTACTCATCGGGCAAACGTTTCCACAACAATAATAAACTTACCTCAACTTTATATAACATTTATTACTTTACTTACTAAAAAATTATCTTGCACACTCGCTAAAATGTGCAATTCAGTTGGTAATGTACCAAATCGTTTGATGCAGGAAAAATCATCAATGTAAATAACCGGAGAAATTTTCCACGCAATTTGGCAGTGAGAGGCTTGAAACAACCGCAGATCAAATATGTGTACGTCAAAGTATATAACAATGTGACACTGATTTAAAAAACAAAACAAAAAATACTGATCAATTACAGCCCAAATATTTGTTGTAATTGTACTAGCACCTTAACATCATTATGCTCATCATAATAGCAGAACATGAACATGAACTGTCACCTTGTATAATTATCAAAACTTTACCAGATGTAGCAAGCAATATGTAGGATTTAACTTAAGCATTTTATACGTCAATTTAGGAGACGATCTTCCGAGCAAATCTCGTGACTGGTGTAAAACACCTAGCCTTCTCAACCAGTCAGTTAACTACGACCAAGACTAACACAAAAGCTAAAACACACAAATAGGTACTAAAGATGCACAAACACACAAAGCAAATGAAACTGAAGATCTAATTCAAAGTGACAGACTTCTTGCACCATGTGGTAAGCAGACAAATCAGTCCAACGCTACAGCTTCCGGGACTTGCACGGTGCCAAACCTTGTCAAAACACGGCACACCAAAGACACCAAGACTTCAATACCCATGGGCTGTGTTCATACTGATACAAGTCCGAGTATGGGTTTGTCTGCAAGGGTTAGCAAGCATTGTACTGTACTGTGTACAACGTTACGTTCTTACTTACTAATGAACTGATTTTAGTGACGCTTTCACAGTCAGATTGTTACAAAGGCATTGGGCGAGTGAGTAGATTCTTGCCAAGCTACGTTACGTGAAGTTACTTACTTGCGCCATAATAATGACGCAATTATTAACGTCAAAACTTTCTGGCGTCCGTTTTTGCAGTTTTCATGGCACAAGAAAAAACTTACACAAAAACTGCTTGTATTTCAAGGTAGCTCGTACTCATAGAGAAGCCGTATTGTTCTGAACGGCTGCTATTGGAATACATGCAATCTTGTTTTTACTATAACCTGTACACAGGTACCCGGACTTGGACTCTTATCAACGTGAACCCAGCCTTCCTTGGTTCGTGAGATCACAAGTCTTGACTGACAGTGTTCCAGCAACATCACTGAAACAAACAACAAAACTCTTCGAGACAACAGCAACTGCAGCGTGACATGAACAGGCAAATATCTTCCACTACTGCAGCAGCCGCCTGCCACAGGTACGAATGGTGCGTCGTTTGGCCCGCACTCACTTCCAGTGAGATCTGTAGTACTGTGCCGATGATATTGCTCTTCTCACCAAGCTACTTGAACTACTTGTACCTGCACTTGAGACGATGTCACCAGAAGCCACCACATATTATGGGCTTGAGGTGTGGTGAAGTGGCAGAAGACCAACGCTTGATGCAACAATCCACTATACAACTGCAGAACAACGTGTACCGTAGATTAGACGCAGCTGCGCGTTAATTGCATGTCACATGACTGCTAGAGAGATCAACAGAAGAGCATCCACATTATTAATCATACTTAGTCGAACAAGACGAAATGCTCAAGATTTCTATATCCCACCTATGCTTATTGCTCTAGTTAGGGGTGATCTGATCGGAATTTTGTAACATCGATTAGTCGCAGAAAACTAGAATGTTGGGGTTATCGGGCAGTAAAAGAAATTTGACAAGAAATTAAGCTCTTCTGACACGACATCAAGGTTGAGACAGACATCTTTGGACAGCAAAAACCGCACTTATGCATAGCATCATTCCGGTAAAATATTTAGCAAGTGTTATGAGGGGCAGTTTGCAAACTACTTGTCACAGCAAATGAAAATATTTTTCATAATATTCATAATAATATGATAATATTTATACTTTCACATCACTTAACAAAATACCATAACTACATCTCAGTGACAAATGGGGCTATTCTGAAACATGCTGTAGCAAAAACCAACATCCAAAATCCCCCAAAGATTCACTAATCGTTAGTGTCCCACAACATACAACAAACTCATTTAATCATCATCATCATCATCATCATACTGACAGGACATTAGCAACTGACCACAGACAATGAAAATTGAAACAAGTTTCTTTTCCCACAAAAATCCTGGTAAGCTGTCAGCAGATCAATAATAGGCAACTACTGACGTCCAAACTAGTGGCCGATCTAGACTTGTAAACCACAGGAAAATGTAGCCGTTGCTATGTAGAGCATCACCAACAAATACCACAAACAGTTCCTCGGTTTATTATTGCATTCCGTGCCGCTATTAATATAATACAACGCTTGTGTTACGAAAAATAAAACATATTCACAACGCAATTCAAACAACATCGCGGACGACAAACGGTTGGGTCGTTTGCCGATATAAAGCTGACGAATCATTGAAGCACGAAGAAAGACTATCGGAAATAGAAAGCGGGCGCCTCAGCCGTTCCGTGGGGTGTCACTGAACGGCAAGGCGGAGACCAGCCATGATAGCTGCACTGATGCCGCCCGATATGGGCAACGTCACGAGCCACGCTATGACAATGTTGCGGAAGATCGACCAATCAACGTTCTCGCGTGCGCGGAATCGTCCGACAAACACGACCGACCCGACCTTGCAGTGGGTCGTACTGATTGGTACGCCGACGTTTGACGCAACCAGCACGGTCAACGCGGAGCCGATCTCGATACAAAATCCACTGCAAACAAACATTCCAGCTGCCATTGATTCCAGCTGCATGCAATTCAAGAAAACATTTACATTAGCTACGGTTTTTTTATAATCATTTTTTATGTTATGTTAATGTATCCTCTAGTATATTAGCACTCTAGCACTGTTATTTTTTCCAGAACATCCAACACGAATGGCAATGTGTAGCCTAATTGTGCTAATGTGCCATTAAGAAGGTATTCAACCATTCAAGAAAACAAGAAATCCAATGTCGCGAAACAATTGTCTGATAGACAAACTGTATCTGTATAAGTAATAGAAGAACTATCCACAAACATGGTTACATTGTTGCACTTTACACTAAATTTTCTTCGTTGGCTTAAGTAGTTTCAGACTGACAATATTCAAGATTACTCAAAGAGTAAAACTAATTAATTACAGTAATACTAATGTAGACTTCCTATTACAACTCTGTAGTAATTGTGGTATGGCAGCATTACGTAAATTTTTAAGCCATCATACAAAATATCACAAAACAAGCTTCCGTTGAGATCAGACATTATTACTAATGAAAAAATAAATCAGAGTATGCCATAAGTTTCCAAGACATTTAAAAACCTTCACAAGTGAATAAGGGCTAGAAAGACTTTCAAGCATCATTCAAATTCACTGACATCAGTGCTAGCTGAACTGATGTTCAACAGCAGTAATAGATATACAGCAGCCATCTCTTAGAAGGTACATGATTTTTTAGCGACAGATTCAATACAACATACAACCAAATGACCTCAAATTTGTAAGCAATAACTCCAATAACAAGGAATCATTAATATGACAGAACAACACATTATGACTTCATAATTATCAGCAACTTCAACCTTGGTAATAAACTACATTTTTAGCCGACCGTACTAACGGTCGCGCTTATGCTACAGTGTTGCATCCGTCGTCTGTGACGTTATGTATTGTGGCTAAACGGTGCGCCCTAGAGCAAAAGTTACTACTGAGTGCCTATAGGAAGTCGTATATGAGAAATCGATTGGTACCAAAACGAATGACCTTGACCTTTGTTTAGAGGTCGTATCAAGGTCACGTCAACCATTGCGTTACATTTGACGCTGAATATCTCAGAAACCGTTACAGATAGAGGATTGGTTCCAAAGGACTACCAATAGGAAATGGCATGTGGAGTGGACTATCGAATGGTCACGTGACTGATGATGTCACGTGGTCGTGAAAGGTCAAACTTGTGATCCCAATACGCTTAGAGTGCAATATCTCGAAAATGGCTGGAGATGGACTCCGTTCCAAAGGACCACCAATAGGAAATGACATAGGCCTATTATGTATTATCAAATGGTCACGTGAACGATGACGTCACGTGAGCCCAAAAGGTCCTGTGAGGCAGTACGGTCAGCTATCCTAGCGACAGCTTGGCTTCTTGTCTAAAATACTCGTCAGCAGCAGGACTAATGCAGTGAATAACAATAAAAAACAGAAAAATGCCAAAAATCACCTGGACGGCGTTATCTTTGTGAGATCCTCGCCAATCGTCTTGATTACTCGGTATCCCAGGATACACAGCCCAAGCGAGATGGCTATACCACCATAGAGAAGTATAAAAATTGGCGTGTCGGCTTTCTGCGAAACGACGCCGGTCGATCCGATCAGCCACAGTGATATCAATGGACCGATAGCATTGCTACAACCATACACATTATTTCATCAGTACAAATGCACGTTTGAGTTTCAAATTCTTACTTTTTTAAAATTTAAACTTCTGCGTCATCTTCACACTTCCTGTTACAACTCCATACACAACACAAAGCAGTTTAGCAGCGAATGTAAAGTAAACATTAAACAACAAATGATGACACACATCTAACAATCGACCAATTAATTCGGCCATGACAATTTACATCGCCAGCAGAAGCATCATCATCCATGCTTGCATACCTCACGTCATTTCCGCCATGTGCAAATGCACCGAAGACGGCCGTCAAAATCTGAAGGAATGAAAACAAACGAATGGCCTCAGGTGTATCTTTCACCTTGAGACGACCTTGCTCAGCCGTAACTGCCTATCACACCAAACAACCATGAACGAAGCCACTAATAACACTATTAGTTTTGCTTAACTGATCAAAGCATAGCAAATAAGGTAGCGACATTTACCCGCAGAAGCTGGCTTTACAATTTTGTTAGTGAAACTGCTGGTCTTGGAACACTGGCCATTTGCCGCCTGTGATACTTCGCACAAGCCAGCTCCACACTGCACCTCCTTGCACTGTGTTTCACCAGTGCTGGACACCAGTGATTTTCTGATGCCACCACAAGTCTGTCTGTTTGGAAAAAATATTTTTTATAGTATACTCTCCATTCTTACTAACTAGTTGAGTTGAATAGGGTTTAACTTCACACTGAACACATCACAGGGGCATTTCAGAGATGATCTGTCCACCCAATCTCTCGACTGGTGCAAAACACCCAGCCTTCTCAATCACTTGGCTGATAGTTACAAAACTAAACATAACCACAGCCAAAAACTGTTTGAAAAACCCAAACAATAAAACTACCAACATACACACAAACTAAAGTCTGGTTTAGAGGCCTTTTATCACCACAACGCCAGAAAATATCATCAGCTAATCAGACAGGACAATGTATGCTAATAGTTCAGACTTGCTGGCCTACTGTCACAACCAAACGTTCAGTGTCACTGGTGCCAAAACCTGGCATATCAAACTAATCTTTAAAATTCCTGAACAGTAAACTCTTTTGCATCGGTTAACTTTCCATCACTTAAGGCAACGTTTACCTCGGCATCGTACGTTGACAACGTGGAATTATCGGAGACGGCGCCGTTATCACAGACGGCGGCCGTGCTGTGACTGGTTGTGTCTGAACATCCGTTGGTCACTGCAGTGTCACTGGACTCATCTGACAACAAGTTCACCACGACATCGTTCACTGTGAGCTAGCCTAGCTATCCACTCAATGCCACAGACATCACAGCACCAGTCAATGCAGCTACTGCTGTCCTGATGCCACAGCACGGCTCTGCAGAACTGCCAGATGCGATCTGATTTAAGTGAGCTGCACTGCCCGGCGTTCAACACAATCTGTCAGTACTGACACACATTAATGGCGGAAGGATATTTAAGTGGGTGGGCAAAAATGGACGACCTCCCTCCCTCTTTCCTTCCCCTCCCTTCCCCTTTCCTCTTGACCTCCCTTCCTCTTAGGTAGGACACCTGAAATCTAGCTAGGGAGTCTGAGGGAATGCTATGAGCTCCTTGAGTAAGGTCTGAGGTGGAACTCCAACGGAAATCGAATTTGACATAATTTAGCCACAAAATATGACACCTAATGGCAACAATTGTAATTATTTTCCTGACAATCAACTGAACAAACTTAGTACTTCGTGATTATTGACTTTGCTTGGACCTAAAGAGTGGTAGGACAAGCTACATGGCTTGCCCATTGGTGTCAAAAGTGGGCGGGCAACTGCCAATATATCAGTGCTGACACAGTATCTTGGTGCCAGTGTGTTTGCAAGGCAGTTAGCTTTCCTGTATCTTCAAAGATTTCCAGTCGCAACTAGAAAGTGCCAATCAACTACTAACAACATTGTGTATCGTAACAGTAAGCCAAGTGCATTGTGCACAGGTCAGCAGTGTAATGCACAGGGCACCTGGTTAAAGTCTTTTCACACAACACTTTTGTGCCACCATGAATGAAAACTACTCTTAATAACTAGCTGGGGCCTATCTGTGTGGCGGATGGTGTGAGAGCTGGCAAGCACAGAACACACACAATCAATTCCATGTTAAGTTCACAGTGGTATGGAGTGTCACACAGAGAGAAGTCTCCGTCATATCCCATGAATATAGTACTTAACACCTTGACCATCACTGACGAGTTATCTCGTCAATTAATGTGCATCAGTAAGTGCCGCTAACGAGTATACTCGTCATTCAGTACATGTAACTCAGCCGTACACCGGCACCACAGCAGATAACCAGCCAAAACTAGTCCTACTCGGGGGTGGCTTCCAGAGAAATATTGGTTTGGCAGTGAATGTGTTAAGGATGGCAGTGTAAATAGACTCAAGACAATCTCCACCTACTGGGCTGAAAAAGCCTTGTCCCACAAGTGCCTTATGGGTCTGCTAGTGGCCTCAGCCGATGGGGCTATTATTGCCAATGACTGGCCCACTGTCACTGTGAAATGATGGTGTGAACGACTGACCATGGATATCAGTGAGTACAGACTGGACCAGCTGAAGATTCAACTCCGGCGTTGGACTGTTCACCGGTGTCACAGACCCAGACCGACTATCAGTGTCCACCAGCGGCGTCTGACTCAGACTCGGCTGTACAATCACGGGATACATACATCTACATGTGACCGATTACCTTTAGATCTACTGACATTTCAGTGTGATGATAATAGCTGTTTTCACATACTGAAAAAATGTGTGTGTCAAATTACCGCAAGACATCATTCATAATTGAAGTAACATGATAAACAGTATGTCAGACATTTCCAGCCAGTTGAACTGAAGTGTCCATCGCTTGCTGTTGTACATAGCTTTAGTGTTTCGTTGACTTCCTTATGCGTCGAGTGGCAAACAGAACCAGATCAACTGCAGCACTTCCACAAGTTCAGTCACCGACTGGTTTTACACGAAGGCTGAAGCCTATTATATAGACCTCTGAAAAAATTACTTCCCAAGACTAAAATTGGATTGTATTGGATTGTGCAGTGTTTTACGTCCCCTCCAACACAGTATAGGTTATATGGGAGACGCTTTTTACAGGTCAAAAGACCCAACCAACAGTAAAAGAAGTGGAGGTCCAGTGAATGAACTGAAAACTAAACAGTCACAAGGGTGATCACCACCAAAAGTCGATAGCTTAGCAATTAAGATTAGAAATTTACTTTTGACGGTTACGTGTAAATACAATTGATAAAAAACATTAAATTTCATGTCAAAAAGTAAATGATGACTGGCAAGAAATAATTTATGGGATTAATTTTTTGCCATGTCGTAAGGTAAAAATAATATCTAAAAATACCTTTACTGGTGGAGGCTGCTGCTTTGATTTCATTTTACCTTTGCCTGCAAAATAAAACAAAAACTTTTACGCTAACTAAATACACACACACACACAGCATCACACAGATAACAACAAGTTCATCTGAAATTAGTGTCAGCATTAGAACTTTCATTGTAACAATGTAAACGACTTTGCATCTGCTTCTTTAATGTGTTTATTATCGTTGTAGTGTGTAGTATTTCGTTTTCTCTGTATGTGTATTCGTGTTTGGTGTGCATTTGACATGCCATAATAAAAGTCTTACATACTCACTTACTTACCAACATTGCATATTGCAGTGCACTGCATACAGGACTATCGTAAAGTATGTGTATTATCAAAATCTAATTATCAGTCGAATTTGTTAAACGATTTCCCCATTGTTTCCAGCTCACTCAAACTGGAATGATTAGTGTAATTACTAGCACATCAGTGATGCTAGGAAGGCTGCTAACATACTGACACTGTCAATGTAATTGCTGCATTACCTATGCCCCTTTTCTTTGCATCTCTTTCCACAATCCATAATTCCTTCAATCTGCCTTTTCCTAACCCTACTGCAACCCTTCACCTCCAACCTCTCAAGTCGCACACTCAGCGTATTCGGAGTCGGTATCATTGGAGGCCAAACAATCCATCATACTGGGGCAGACACTTTCACAATTGATCTGCCAAGGGGAAGACATCTGCCTGTGACACCAGGTGGCCGCTATACGGTGTGTACAGTTACAATGGCACGCTGGCTGTATACTACAGAAGCAGGCTCGGCAGCTGCTTGCAACTTGCAGCCGAAGTTGAGTGATATTTTGAAAAGGTCCATATCAAACTTTTTGACGCCCACCCGCCAAACAAAGCACTGAAGGAGGTGGTTAGCTCTCAATCTCACCAGGCTCACCTTCCCATGTTACAATAATACAACAAGCATGCATACACAATACCATAAAATTCAAACAATCACATAAATCAAAGCATAGCAAATAACGACAGTAGCGACATTTACCCTCAGAAGCTGGCTTTACAATTTTGTCAGTAAAACTGCTGGTCTTGGAACACTGGCCATTTGCCGCCTGTGATACTTCACACAAGCCAGCTCCACACTGCACCTCCTTGCATTGTGTTTCACCAGTACTGGACACCAGCGATTCACCGTGGTCAACTGAGTACTGGCTCACTGTGTAGATGGCAGCTGAAACACAAATAATCACTGACTGTATTGATCATGACTGATGAGTCAGTAATAAAATAAAGACCAGCCACTGCAGCTGACAAATCTCACAATGCCACAGATACTGACACAATATGCCTGGGGCCTAATTTACAAAAGACCATAAGATTTATCTCAATTTATGCCATGAGACTATCTTTGATGACTTTCACAAATGAGGTCCCTGACCATAGCCACACAGCAGCTTCATTCTGACCGACTTCAAATTACACTACTTGACTAAGACAGCAGAATCGCGAAGTGACATAACCAACCTTTGATCCTCCGTCGTTGCCACGGCACAACGAACATCCGGATGACAACAGCAGAGATTGCACCGCAGCCGAAGCTGATGATAAATGTTCCCCAGAGTGGAATCTTGTCAAAACCAAGCTCTGCAACATCAAACAATAATCATATTTTAATAGTACATAATACAGCAAAATTCAACGTTCATTCACCGTTAAATGGCATCATCAGCTGGATACTGTAGCATTCTGGTCATACGAGCAGATATCAATGCTACTCAATTCTGTCAGTGCAATAAGTGAAATACTGGTGGTTTAACTGCAACAGAAATGGAAACTAAAAGTGGAAAATAATTCAATAAAACTTAAACTATACTGTCACAATGTGGAGTTTTTGTTCCAGAAATTCCTGACCAGAACGTCCTATCCCAAAATATGTCAACATTACTTTGAAATGGCTGTCATCGACAGAGGCTGCAACAGATACAAGTGGACGAGAGAGAGGAAGTCACACAGACACACGTCGTCCACACGGTTAATCAAGGGTGTCTTATAACTGCAACAGACCTGAGAAATTTAGTAAAGCATATTGATTGTGAAATTAACTAACTGAGCAGCATATTCTCTGTTTAACACAATCAGGACTGTACTCATACAAAAGTTTAATAAATTTGCAATGATTCAATGATTATGTCAGCAAAAAAAATACTTCCTATACTTTTCACACCTTCATACAGCACAACATACAAGCTGGCCCTCAGTTCACACCTTCATACAGCACAACACACAAGCTGGCCCTCAGTTCACACCTTCATACAGCACAACACACAAGCTGGCCCTCAGTTTGTAGTACCTTCAGACATAGGATAACATTTGTGCCAGATGAATGCTCACACTGACTTAGCCACGTAGCACTACTTCAAACAAACAATCAGTCTTAATACACTCACTTTCTGGGCCGTGATAGAAGACAGAGAAGAGATTTATGACTATAGTTGCTGCGTAGAAAATTGGCAGAAATCTCAATCCAGGCTCAAGCTGGTCAGTCTGCAAAAGCCACATCAAACAGCTATCTCATCTACTTTCTTCACTTGTTAAATTTCATAAACTAAAACAGTAATGGCAGTGGACGTTGGCGGCAGATTTCTTCAATGAATCAGGTACTACTCACTCAGATGACTACAAATTAGCAGCTGCTGGCGGTTATTAGAGAAACAACAATTACAGCAGTATGAGTTTCTTAGTTCAATTTTGTTTTCTGGTTGTATGTGATAGACCACTTCTCAGATTTCTTGTGCACATTAATATCCCGTATGCTATCACATGCAAAGAATCATATGGTATACCAAAATTCATTCCATGTAAATGCAACTGTTATAATGTTAATGTTATGTTAGATCAGACTAGATTCAGATTTGCTCAAAACTTGCTCAACAAAAAAAAACATGAACACGTATAGCAGCCATCATATGATAATGATAACAAGAAAGCCCAGCTGACGCTGTCAAACCCGCGCGACGTAAAAGCATGACAAAATTGCTCCAATTCGACGTGTTTCGTTTCATTTCACCGAATTCCATTTCCCCAAATTGCCAATTTATAGCTTCACGCGGTAGGCCTATGTTCAGTCAGGCTCTAGGCCTATATAGTTGTA
>Ga0056114_1001334_pt1 | contig 11051 bp, 6 predicted proteins | sample WorMetHERISLAND1_FD_77005 | JGI IMG/M metagenome (GOLD analysis project Ga0056114, IMG submission 77005) | Marine gutless worms symbiont microbial communities from Max Planck institute for Marine Microbiology, Germany - Olavius loisae HERON... ...
GATGAATGTTATGGAAGAGATCTTTGAGATTAGAAGCTGTATAGAAATTCTGGCGAATGATATCAAAGTCAATACAGCTGATGAGTATATGCTCTACAGTTAACAGAGAATTGCAAGGTATACCGAATTGCAAGATACCGATTATCGGCCGATTATCGGTGCATCCCTAAGTACGAGTCTAGGTAGACGTATAAGGGTTCCAGTAAACACAAGTTTTTGTGTATTCCAGTGGTGGACGTTCATCTGTATGAGTACGCGTTACCTGTGAATTTCACTCGTACGAGCAGTTTCTTGACAGGTCGCGTTTTTATCCAACACATATGATGTAAACAACGCAAAATTTGTATTAATTTGTATTAATTTAATTTATACACGCCATGACGCATATCTTACGTCATCGATGACTTCATTGTTAACTGTTCACTGGTAGGGGTGCGCGATTAGTAAAATTATTAACGATGTAGTGGATATTGCTACTTTTTTGCAAAGCAATCTCTCGATTCGATTTAACTGGAGATTGTTGGTAGACACGTGTTGAGTTGTCCTTGTACAAGTGACCATGCGGAAGCTTGTACAAGCCGCAAACCGAAACCAGGACTCGGAACTCATATCAATGTGAACATAGCCTAAACTCATTTTGCTAGAATTTTCTGTGTCCGTAAGCACAAGATTTATAAACAAAATGATATCAGCGCGTCATCACATCACACCGCTCACACAGCAATGACTAATTGTTTTGCAATGTACAAGTCACTCCTTATGATTATTTACTAAAAATGTTTCTAATAAATTTTGTTGAGTGACGGAGGAATCTGGCTCCAATGCTACATAATACTAATACCATACCGCTCATAATAGCCATCAAATGCAGTATCAAATAGCATCAGATGACTAGTCCACGTGTGTAACTGCTCTGTGTAAAGGCCTCTGTCAACTGGCGAATGACAAAGCAGAATGGCGTTGATGTGTGGCCCGATGCAGCCATCTGGATGCGGGATGAACTAAGGTCTAAGGTAAGGTAACTGCTGCAACAGTGCACGAGCCAAATGACGCCAGACAGACAGCAAGACAACGCAGACCTTGTTGAGAATGTCTTCCAGATCACTGTCAGTCGAGCCACGACGACGAAAGTCTTCTGCCACATGTGGGTAGATGACCTGATCTCGAAGTGTTCCTACCGCCATGTAAGGCCTCTGTCACAGCCACACTCCTCAGCTCTACATTCTAACTAGAAAGACCCTCAACTGACGGTATATCCCCATTACGGTTGGTTGGTTGAGGTTTAATAGCACTTTGAGTATGCAAATAGTGGCTAAGACCAACGACTGTATAAAAAAATTACCTGCTCAAAACGCATATTACGGAAGAGATCCCAACATTAGAAGTTGAACAGAAATTTTGGTGAATTATATCAGAAGCTACCAATGGAGAGATTACAAAGTATGCAAAGAAAGGGTCAGAAGGCTGTCATTTGTCACGATTCACCAAATCACTAAATATTCAACTAGTACTGTTACTCAGTATTCTTTATATACACCGTCACAGGCAGCTAGCTTTGTGCGTTATATACCTGCGGAATGTAGAAGAGCTGTTTGCTGTCGGGCTTTGTGAGTCGGCCTCCAAATATCGGCCACAGCTAGCAAATTCACACAGACACAGACACATTTACACCTTGTTACCAACATCCACAACTCATCTGTAATATTAGCACAACTCACTGGTACTGTGAGCCTATCTTCCTGTAAGGCTCTAAGTGCTGGGCAGTCACCAAGAGAGATATACTCAAGATCGACGCCCTCGACCAATGGTGTTTGCGAAAGTTGTTAGAAATCAAATGGTACCATCACGTGCGGAATGACGAGGTGAGACGGACAACTGGGCAACCACGCCTGTAGGCTACTGTCCAAGCACGGCGTCTTTCTTTGTTCGGCCATATTGCAAGAATGCCAGATGAGACAGATGCCAGGAGTATCATAACTGCTTCCCCTTCGGAGAACTGGAGGAGACCACCAGGACGTCCTCGAACTATGTGGATGAAGACTATCCAGCAAGACCTGAGATCAAACAATCTCTCGCTGGATGAGGCGATAACTGTGGCTCAGAATCGTCCACTCTGGAGACTGATATCTGCGTTTGGTGCTACGCACCCCTAGTGGTGCATGCCACACAAGAAGAAGACTGGTACTGTGGTACATACAGTCTTCTGAAATGTTTGCACTGAGCGCATGAAGCTGATGTCTTGTTTCCTGACTGTTCACTGCTTAATGTATTAATGGTGCCCACACTTGTATGCATAGCCGCTCAGTAGACGTGTGACATGGTGTAAGATAACGTCATCATGCATGTGTCAGACCGCTATCAGACTTCCACGTGTTAGTAATGACATGTGCGGCAGCATTCTTGACAAGCTGAAGTTTGTCTGTTGTCGTCCTGTGTGTGCCAATCAGCCAACTGTTACAGTACTAGTCCAGGCGAGAAGTAACAAATGCGTGGATGAATGTAGCTACGAACTCGTCATCAAGTGAACAGCGAACTTGACGTAACTCACTCAGCTTGAAGAAGCATTTGCCACAGACAGATGACATGTGCTTATCAATTAACAGGTCTGGTGTACTGAAAACATTAAACTGTCAGCGGCAGAGAGTGTTAACAAAATGCCAAACTGGTCTTGATATTCACCCATGTAAGCTCGGACAGTATTCAGTTTCAGGCGATTTGCAGATAATCCAAATGCCTATAGCTTAGGCCTATCAATGATGACAGAGCTGTGTTCATACTGCAACGCAGATAGAGCTGGTTATCATCTGAGAAGGCATGGAACAGTACACCGTATCTGGCAGCGAGATCAGCAAGTTCAGCTGTATAACCATATAAAGACAGTGGACCAAAAACTGAACTCTAAGGTAGTGAGCGGAGAACATGAGCCAGTTTGGAGGAAACTGTACGAAGAAAAATGCAGTATGATAAGTCTTACCCCTCCAAGTATCCGAAAAAGAGAGCTCTTTCCACAGCCGTTTGGTCCGCACACGAGCACATTAACACCAGATTTCACCTGTTAAATTCACATTCATTCACACAAGTTCCACAAAACATACAACATTACAAGCAAACACATTCTTTCTAGTAAATATAAACCGTTAGATAATAAATGAAATTTTATACTGTCAGTACAGTGGCACTGGAAGGTGTTAACACAATGGTTATATTTTTCACAAAGGGGTAAACTTTCCGCTGTGGCCGGCCACCACTCCTTCTTCCGAGCTGTAGGAAGTTGGAGTTTAAGACTGTCAGAGTTGATAGACTCGAATCTGGCATGGGTAAATGGCAAGAGCGCTAGACAAAGCTGATGCTATGCTGACGCTTTCCAGTGCTCTATAATATCGGGAGCCATTTACCATTTTACAATTTCAATGACACTCGTAAATTTATCTGTGCTTCAATTCACTTGACAGCATAGTACAGGACTGATTTTATTTCATCTGATTCAACAGCAAACAGTAACTAGCAAAACCCTGCTTATTAGCGTTGAATAAAGCCAAGAGTCAGTTGACGTAGTCAGACAGACAGACTGTAGTTGGAGTGACTGCGTACCTCAAAGTTGAGCTCATTCACGAGAACGTCGCCGTTTGGAGTGACAAGCGGCACATGTTCAAACCTAGACATATCAACAGCAGAATAGCAGCGAGACGTCACACAGTATGTACACAATCACCTGCTGATCTCACACAGTGCAAGATACAATTAACGATGCTATACAACACCTCGAGGTGAAGCCATGTCCACGGCTTGTCAAATAACTCACTAGCTAAAGGTTAAAACGGTTAAAGGAGCATAAAACTGTTCATGGGAAGCCCACCTGAGAGCTACAGGACGTCACCCGCCAGTGCTATCTGCCACTTGACGCAAGTGAACGTGCCCCACCTTAACCCAAGCCAGGCAAGCTGGCACTAGATTTACCTACCCCGGAGGGATGGAAGGCTGAGTTGACCTAGGTGGCTGGCTACATACCGAGACGGTTTACCTGCTCGCACACAGTCACCCATCCAAGTAACCGGGCCCGACGTAGATTAAGGGCGAGTTTCTCGTTCTTAACCAATTGGTTAAGTTACCTTTTAACCAATCGGTTACGGCAAGTTGCGTTTCCCGTGTCACTAACTATCATTTAAAAGGCTTCTAACTGTAACTGCCCAGTTAACGATAACCATCGGTTACCGAACTGACGGTTAAGTGCCACTTAACTGAAAGAACCAGAAACTCGCCCTAACTACGTTAATTGAAACCAACACGTTACCGCTAAGCCACACCACCACCAATATTACTGTTGTATCACGACTGGGTAGACTCAAGTCACTAGATCAGCTCAGACTGAGATGTGTGAAACCAGTCGACCTTTTCCATGAAACTACCAAGCAATCAGGCTGTCTACAGATCTAACTGAACAAATTTCCAGGAGATTCCACGAGGGATTTCAAGAAAAATCCAGGACATGTTTGCATTGCTTCAGCCTGCTGTGCAATGTACCGAATGTACTACATTTAGTGGAGCATGTGATGATGAGCTCCAACTAACGTACAATGACACATGATTATTATTAAATAAAGCCATTATGAGATTTTACACAAAAATCTCCAGGACCATATAAATTAAAGGAGATTTCCACGAGTTGTAGACACCCTGTTATGTCGCGACCAGTGTTGTCACTGAGAGAATTCACGATAATAAAAAATAACAAAACAAACATAAACAGCTGTATTCAACTATGTTCACAACTCATTGATTAAATGCCTTTGGCAAAATATGACGGTTTTTCCAAGTAAATTTTGGTTGCAAGCAATATGATCTGAAGTGCCAGGTAATTAACTAAACGACCGTCCTCTACAGCAGTCCATATCTCTATAATGTATATGATATCTTGTTTAGTTTTATGTTAACAAGATTAATTTTCAATTACGATTAAAATGTTGAAAATATCCCAATAACTAACCATTCTAATGTCTATGCAGTCTAACGCATCAATAGTTGTTCAAAACAGATATTCATCACATCTACAAATGAGACAAACGGTTCTTACTTGATGAGACGATCTTGTATAACAATCTCACCGTTTCCAGGTGAAAGACTCGTCAAACCCGTTTCTTTTCCTACGTTATACACATGTGACTACAACAGCTTGACGTCTCATAACAGGACAACAACCACAGACCACGGACAGACATCTGTACGATATCACAAACTTCACAGCCGATGTGCAGCAGCAGTGTTCAGTTTGTAAATGGTTGGTAATAGATACCATCAAATCAACCAATACTGTACATCTGCACATCCTAGTAAAGTAAAGTAAAGTATACGTCAATTTATATAGCGCATATACGTAAACGAACCTCTAATGCGCTCGTGAGACCACTTGTCATATGGGATCACAAAGTGTTACCTGCCACCCCGACAGAGGTGATTCTCACGCCTTTACCCCGGCACTCATTTATCGACCCCGGAAAGATGAAAGGCTGAGTTGACCTGGGTGGCTGGTTATACCAAGATGGTTTACCCACAGACGGTCACCCATCCAAATATTAACCGAGCCCGACGTTGAGTAACTACGTTGATCGAGACCAACGCGCTACCACTAAGCCAGGCCACCACCTAGCCACGCACTCTTCCCACTATGCTAGTGCTGTCCTTCACTATTGCGCTCGTTCCTCCAAGCTCCTCTTCTTGTGTTCTTCTTAGCCACGTCTACATCTGTCAAACCTCCAGCACGCTGTGTCTACACAATTTTTTTGGCAAATTCATCCTGGAAATGTAGAAAAATAAACTCAAGGTGATAAGCCACTGTACACACTAAGCACGCATATTGCATACTGATTTCTTACATGCAATCTTAGTGGGCAGCCAAAGCAACAAGCAGAAGGTGGAAACTGTAACCATGGTGGCTACCATCTGTTGGGTATCTTCCAACCATCAGACTGACAGCTTCATACAGGGCACAGCAGTAACATCATTCATACACAGTTACTAGTCCACACTACAATAACAGATGACTGGAGGCTCACAATCAGACAAATCGAGTTTCATCAGTACTAGTGTTACAATCACTCAGAAACACCGGGTCATCAGTTCCACACGACACTCACTGTCTGGAGAGTCGGCAGTTGACACCATCGTCCGCATGTACTTGCCTTCAGTGAGATCATCAAGCACCTTCATGAACTCACTGATCCTTGACGTAAACCTACACCAGCCGACAACTGACAATGTCTCACACACACACACACACACACAGAGACAAACATACTCAAGACCTCACCGAAGACTCAAGAGACAGACTACAGCAGCATTTTAACCCTTTGACGCCCACTGTTGCTATATGGGAACAGTCATAAGCATCCTGTGCCAGACCGGGTTAAGCCGTCATTTGTAATTTTTGACATCCGGGCACTCTGACGCTCAGGGCTGAGCGTCAGAGTGCCCGGATGTCAAAAATTACAAATGATGATAACCCAGTCTGGCACAGTATGCTTTATAGCTGTACCCAAACTACCGATATGGCAACGGTGGGCGTCAAAGGGTTAACAAGAGAACACTGACCCTGCCAGTCTTGTCAGTTCTCGACCAGCGAGAACTACACGACCGATAGCCTCCGCCATCTTCACCAACATGCGGCCACTCTGGTAGTAGTCCTGAAACAGTAACACTGTAACACTAACTTAAATGACATTTGCCACTAACACTTTCATAACCTAACACAGCCCTTCCCCGTCTCACAAACTAATTTCTTTGATGTCAAAATGTCACATAAACGTGCCGCTGCTATAAAGCTTCAGGCAGTTTCAATATGGTAAGCCCAGAGAGCAGGTGATTTTCGATGGTAGAGACGAAGTAATAAATAATAATAATAATAATAATAATCAGTGATTTGTATAGCACCAGTATGTGCTAAAAGACGCCAGTGGCACTGGCGGATGCATTCAATTTCCGAAGTGAAACCAGTAAGTCAGCTTCAGCTCTCCCACCGAGAAGACAGTGCTCTGCAGTGAGTGACAGGAGACATGAAATCACATCAACATCGTCGTCTGTACGGTACCAACACATGCCCATCTTTCACACGAGACACATCAAATCACACGACACAACAGAACGAGTTCAACGACGTGGAACTCTAGCTCTACCTCAAGGAGCTGGGAATGTGAATGACGAAGGAAGCGAGGATTTGCCAAGTTGAGGAACGGCCGACTGACGACGAAGAAGCCGACAACAGTTGCAATATCTGTTAACATCACACGTCACATCATGCTGCCAGACACAACTGGTCTTCACAGTCGATATGTGTAAAAACTCCTCTGAAAAGACAAGTGAATGTGCTTGAGATTATTGTGTGAGCAAAGTTATGTATTGTCTTACTGAATAATAGAGAGCAGTTCTGGCAACATTGCCTCTCACTTGTAACATAATCAGAGCTCAGAGATGTGACTAAATGCAGTTTAAGGGATTAAGGGATACACTGACAGAAGGTTGCAGAACATACACAACAAAAACTTACATTTAGCTATTATGTTGTCGCCGAGTCCAATGACAAATCTGAAGAAGATGGCACTTCTCAAATGATCAACCTCGACAGACACACACAACACAGCATGCACATCTCACCAGTTCATACATGAACATGTAGTCAACTTAGCATTCGTATTAGACAACCACACGACAATTCATGAATATCTCATGATGTACTCGGTCCTTCGTCAGTTCTGACTGACACTACAGGCCTGTTAGCCTTGACTTTAGACGGGATTCAGTGTCCAGAGCCAAAACAGCATTGTGTTTGGTGACAGTGAACTGTCGCCAGCTCTCACATTACATTACATCAGCTGTCTATAATGAATGACTCACGGGCAGAGTTGACAACAGATTAGTTATTACTAGTGTTAAGAGCTAATGAGAAAAATGTCTTACACAGCGAGGACACGACGCAGTGTGTTCAAACTGTTTTAAAACGTCTCTTAGTTAACACTCAGACAGTCAGTGACATAACAATGTGATACCAGTCGACAGAGAGCGGAGCTGATAATTGCGTGCTCTTTCTTGTTGCCCTGATAAAATGCAACCTCCTCGCTGTTCACACACGCAGCAAACAGACTCTGAACTAGGCTGAAAAAACACAGGGAGTCAACAAACGACTTTCCAAGTATGCACTTAGACTGTCATAGATCTCAAGATACTTATCGGTCGTTTGACTCAACACAATATCCTAAATCATTATCTTACTCTACTGAGACAGAAGAGTAATCCCTCTGTGAAGAAGAACTGGAGTGGATACTAGTCTCCATTACTTGGGAAGATCCGCTGCCACTATGGATACATGAAGGAGTTTGGATTTCCTTTTCTCATGCCATGTGTCAGCTAAAACAGGAACACTGGTGTACTAGAGGTTTCAGTAACTTTTGGGTTAAGTCGGGGATGCACACGACCTACTTGATTCCTCAGCATTAGACAGCAACACATCTGCCCTGTGTGCTAAGAGGCAACACAGCACAGGTACAGTACAGCACAGGTACCTTGCATCGTACAGGTGACAACACAGTGTTCAAACAAAAAGTGATAATAGTGACATCAAAGCAATTTATTAGTTCAACAAGTTCGACATATTTTGTCCACCGTACGTGCTCACTTATTAAATTCACCTTTACCCACAAATTTGGCCTCAAAGAAACGTGGTGGATGGCCATCAGTGAAAGCCAGGTGAGTGAGTGACAAACAGAGAATGACTCACCTGTGTGTGAATGACACACCTGTGAGTGATGAGTCTTGAGAAGACGTAGCGATACTCGCCCTCGAGTTGCTGTTCCACAACTGTCATCTGGCCAACCGGCCGACGCAACCTACACAATCACCAAACCAACAGTCAGAATGCCACACACAACACAACACATGCAGTAGAGGCCGCTTAGTTTCATCAGCCAGAAACAACAGAGTACTGATATGCTCGGTCGATTCTATCATCCATCAAAGTAGGGCTCAGATCGTGGACTTTTTTAGGATCGCGATATCGTGACAAAGTCCACGACAACATCATGATATCGTAACTATTGCCGCCAGCGCCCATGATGCAAGTAGCGTGTTCTCGCACGTCAGCCAGCACGAAACACGGGGCTGGCTGGGATGGCCACACAGGACGCACAGTGGCACAGGCACAGTGGCACAGTCAGATAAATCAACAACAAATACAGACAGTAGTCACAGCCATCCGTCTAATGATATTGTGACTCAGTGCCACCGACGTGGTGGTAGCCCTGGCAGGGGGGGAAGGGCATGGAATAGTGCTAGACGACAGACGGCCGTCAGCCGTCACGGGTGCAGCTCAGTGGTGCTGCAGCATCTACAGTAACAGGCTTACTCACGGACCTCTAGAGTTACTAGAGGTCAAAGGCTGCGTGCACATCTGATCTCAGCAGCTGCAACCCTGTGTATTAGCCAGTTGGCCCCAGTGATTCCCTTCCCTAATACGCCTCCTTCCCTGCCCCACTCTGTATCATACTCCTGGTTAGTGCGTGGGCGTGACTGGAGCGGCAAGATGATTATGTAATTGATCTGTTTGTCACGATATCGCAGCACAACGATATCGTTGTGCCAATGCCGTGCTATGATACTGTCGTAGTGAGAAGCCCGCGACGATATCGTATGTCGCGATCATATGATTCGGGCCCTAGATCAAAGACTATTCACAGCTCATGCGATGTCTAATGCACGTCTAGTCGTGAGTAATGGTCGAGAAATCACATTCTCAGAGTTTCAGGGCGTATGTACAATATCCAATGTATGACTAACAGCTACTATAATGTTCAAGATCATATGATGCTCTACTCTGAGAGGAAACAGACAAAAATTAGAACCACAGACGCGTATAGCATTATCACACCTCCATGTGACCCACCCACCACAGAGCAAGAACACACGGCTCTACTGGTACACACAATCTCAAAGACAGTCAACAGCGGTGGCACGTTTACCTCGTCAGAACAAACCCTGACACCACTAGATACGCCAGCATCCACGCCGGACCCTACAGCCACACACAACACACCACAACACTGTATCACACAACACTGTAACAGGTGATAGAGCATTTGCAGCTGCTGGACCTGGACCATGCAACCATAAAAAAAGAGGCGGACTTATCGTACAACAGGTTCTGGCGGTTGCTAAAGACATTTTTGTTTGGATAGTAGGGAAATAACACTGTGTGAACTATTTTTAATTGTGCCATTTAGAAATAACCCTAATACTCACAATAGACTGTCACAGTACAGTGCAATAACTATGCAAAGCACAGTACGTCAATAAACTACATAACAAAATTACAAAATTTCTACAACAGGATATTAAAAATAAGTTATCACAGGAAGATTCAGTTCACACGTCGAGGACAGCAGCTGCAGCTAAATTAATGGCGACCTGTAAAGTGAGCCCAGAGCTAGACTAATGGATGTGGCATTTGGTGACTAACTGTAAAATTAAACGCTTTCTTCCAATTCCTCACATAATACTGAAACACGTACCTGGGCACCTATGGTTCCTGTGAGCTTTGCGGCGAAAATGATGATATCCAGCAACGGCTGCAATAGCACATCACATCACCTCACCATTTGATCGTTGCAGAGACTACAGATTGTTTCTAATCTCTCGTTACTAACACATTCAGCGTGTCAGAGGTATTTGTTAAGTGAGGCCATGTTAAATCTACTTATGAATAGAGGTCGACCGTAAGTGGAAATTCCACTTTCGGCCGTAACCGAAAGTAGACCGAAAGTGACGTATCACATTCGACCGAAACCGTATGCGTCACCGAAAGTAAAAAGGGACTTTCGGCCGAAAACCGAAACCGAAAGTCAATCGTATCTGAGCCGACACGACTATAGAAGCCAGCAAGTCCCGCCCAGTGTCTGTTGCGGTTGCCCAACTATCCCGTGCATCTGATATCTTTCACATTTGCCCCATCATGTCAGCCGCGCGGCGTCTCATTAATGACACGGCCTCAAGGCCCCACAGTACCAGATGCA
>Ga0056114_1001335_pt1 | contig 11049 bp, 4 predicted proteins | sample WorMetHERISLAND1_FD_77005 | JGI IMG/M metagenome (GOLD analysis project Ga0056114, IMG submission 77005) | Marine gutless worms symbiont microbial communities from Max Planck institute for Marine Microbiology, Germany - Olavius loisae HERON... ...
AAGGCAAAGATGTATGTATTTTGGGCAATAATTGCACGCTCGGGGATCCAGATTGTCTGTTTACAGTTTCCCGAACCGTTACAACCTATGGGTCACAGTGTCCCATCGTATCGTTCTGGCGGTTGTCCCAAATTCCCAATTTCCGCCTGTTGCTGCGGCTGCTGTCGCTGTGTCGTCACATCCGGCATGACATGCCGCATCGTCTCATCCGACAGTCGCAGCGTTGCCAGCGGCACCTGCTGCAGCTGATTACGACGCTCTCGCATTCATTCTCTAGCCTCCTCGTTCACTTACAGACATAACAGCAACACGTGCTCGTCTTCAACAGTCAAATTTGGCACCTGAATTAGTTCAGAAGTTCAATAGAACAGCGTCAGTTCTTCGACTAAACGGTGAGTTCTTGCAATTCATATAGGCCTATAATTCATTCATTCATTCATCTTTATTTGCTCAAAAAATTTTCTACATAACACAGAGCAAAAGAACAGCTAGAAGGAAAGGTCGTTAAACACTGACATTCGCCCATGAACAACATAACTACTGATACATAAAACGAGAAAAATTGACATTGCATATCGTTCGTCTAAACGATGACAATGATGTAAAACAGACAGTTTGTGGCAGATGATAATGATAAAATAATGCTAAAATAGTTCTAAAACTTCTCACTTCATAGTATGTATATCGCAAAATGTTGAAGCCGCCAGCCTTACATAGGCATCCTATTGTGCTGACTCATCAGTGTTCACGTGACTGGACAGACAGTATATAAACGACTAACGGAAGTGCTTCTGCCTCTCAAGCTGCGTGGTTTCTGCTGTGTGTTGACATTGAGAGCACACACACACACACGTGGCGTGTTGAGTTTGTGTTTTGTTGACGAGTCGAAACGGTTAACGTGCTTATTTTATTTTGTAATTAGGCTTATTGTCTTATTTGCATAAAATTGTCGTTATATGTTTATTTTTTATCGTTTAAAGAAAGAGCTAAAGCTAATATTCTTTTGTTTGAATTGTTCCCACATTGTATAGTGGTAGATTGCTGGGTCCATTCGTGACAACAATCAATAGGTAGTTTTCTTTACTTTGCCGTTGATTTTCACAGAAACAGAAGCCGTCGCTTGACTAATGCAAAACTGTTTACGATCGTAATAAAAAGCAGTCGACCACAATGTCGTTAACTGTCGACGGAATTTGCTGTCGCTGCGGTAACAAAGTGAAGCGCTTTCACAGATGTCATCATCGGTCGTTGATGTAAAACGTTTTGACGTTCGTTGTTCTTGCCGCGTTCTTTTTACGCGTTCTTTGACTTTTTATTGTTTAATGTTTTGACTTTTATACGGGAAAAAGCGTCAGCAATAAGTAAGTAGGCCTAAGTAAGTAAGTAAGTAAGTAAGTAGCCTTTTATTTCAGTATGACGTAGGCACACATCTTTTTCACAAATCCTTTCCTCCGTAATCACTCTTATTCGTTCCGGACTGACTTCACGGATCTTAACCTGTACTGAATTAAAGGGACACTGCTGTTTGTTTTAGTTTCTGGCTACGTGTGCTAGATGAAGCTAAATACTTAGCTTTCGAGTCCACGTTAAACTCTTGTATCGTATCGTATCATACACTGTGACTTGAGTAGTTAAAACACAAAGAATTAATAACGATAAAATACGTGATAAAAACCGGAACTGTGATGATCAAATAGTCAATATAATCAGTCAATATAGTCGACCTTTCAGCATGTAGGCCTAATTAAGCTCAACAATTCTTTATCATACCATATTCGCCATAAAATTCTGCCGCTACGGTCATCGCATTTTGGAATTGCTGTGAATCTGAGAATAGATTTAGTGTCCGGCGGACGTGAGTCCACAACCCACACACCTCTCTTGGACATCTGCTGGTCACGCTCAGCTCGAGAATATTGCGACATTTCGGAGAAGCGTGAAGTCGTTTTTGTCTGATCGTAAATTTGACTGGTTGATGGCACAGTTCAGCTGGACCTCTGCATCGTCTACGACAATGTATAGGCCTATTGATATTGTTACTACCAGTCCTGCCAACGAATAAACTGTATTTTACCTTGCTTGGAAGAGGGTCGCCAGCGTTGATAAAATTATCTTCTGCGGTGATGGATGGAGTTGAAATATCCATCCATGGATGCAATTTTCCAGCACTTTATCTATCCGGCTTAAACAACGTCGACATTTAGATAATTTTATAGTGCGTTCTACAGCCATTTCGCTAAGAATACCAGTTTACAGTGGAAGCTCTATAATAAGGGCAAACTATCCGCCTCTAAGCTTTTTCAGGGAGGCTTTTAGATTTTCGGGGGACTATGAGCGACAACGTCGTATCAGAGATCTGACGTAACCATGTTTTTGACTTTCAATTCAGTCACTGCAGAAGATCAAGCGTGCATTCAAATTCTTTGGCGAGTGATAGATTGACGTTCGGAAATGTCCAGTAGCTGACATTTAAGCCACCTGGATAAGGTCATCAGAAACGGCGCTAGTCGACAAGCTATTGGCCAGGCCTATGTCATTTTCTTTTAACTATGTTCAGATGCGTAGCCGTCGTCGTTTATACGATATCTTGCACCGTTTCTGAGGTGATTTTTAATAATTTTCTGCATTTGACCATATGCCCGTTAAGATAATCCATTAAGAAATAATTATTCAAAAGTTACTCGACTGAAGTATATAAAGTCGCATTTAGCGCGATCGACTATTGATACAACTTGTAGTAATTCCGCTTTCAGCTTTGCACTTTTGTCAACGAATTCCGGAACGGCGGATCACTGTCACTGAGCTTGTTTAAGCCTATCGCGCATCGTGAAATAAAACTGAAATAAAACAAAACTGCCGACTGTCGGCTGTTTCGTTTCAGCCGACCACTGGCAGCACTGTTTAACTGCAGTTTTATTTCAGACGTCCGCACTATTAAATTATAGTGTTTCAGCATATTTATTCGCGTGGTGCAGAAAAATATGCTAATGAGGCTGAAACAGTTTCAGTGTTTTGTTTCAGTTTCATTTCACCATGTGCGACGGCTTTAGACGAGACGTTTGATCCAGCAACGGCGGATTAGGATTAAAGTATTAAACGGTGAAACAAATCCACACCAAAGCTAGTAGACATTCGCATGAACCATCCAGGCTTGAAGTCACCAATGACGTCGTTACGTCTGCTTCTGTAATCGATTAACAGTATACAGACCTATACGTGCTGTTACGGGACATTTCAGTCCCGTTGGACACGGGTACTAAACTCGCCGTCAGTGTGTGTGAGAGCTCGGGAGCGTTTTAGAACGAGCCCATCTTGTTTACTGGCCCGGGCCTGTGTTGTAATAAGAGGCGACTGAACCACGGTAGTTCTCTCACAGTAAATTCATTAATTACGACCACAAAGTTTTTAGGCTATACCTTGACGTTTCGACTTCCAGTCCACCGGACGTCTTCAGAATGTTTTCATTCTTCTGATGAAGACTTCCAGTGGTAGTCGAACTCGAAACGTCAAGGTAGGCCTATAAAAACTTTTTGATCGTAATTTTACCGTTAAAGTACTTTCGACCAAATGAATCTATTCGTTCGGGGTAGTTTTGTTTTTGCCAATACAAACGCGTGTTTGTAATGCTGCGCTGACGAACAGAAACAAAAACACAAACGACTAACGACAGATCATTGTTTATACATTTGCATTTTGCGTCTGAGCGAATTCCAAGCCGAATAGCTTGCCAGGTGGTAGCAGCTGCGGAAGACTTTAGTCAGGAGATTGCATCAATTAATTAAACGACTGATCGTCGAAATTAACAGTAATCGGATCGCGACAATCGGCAGCCCAAAATAACAAGAGTGCCAGCTGTCGCAAACGGGTGGCGCGTCTACCGATGCAGTCTATTTTTAGGGTAAATTCTGTATTAAGTCCAGCAAGACCAAATCACACAAAATTGAGTCCACCTGGCGGAGGAAAATTGAGACATACACACACACACAGACACGCATACGGTAGATGTCATGTTGTAAACACATACTCCTTATGAGTAATATCAAGAACACAACATAAGCAAGTTTCGTTCTTTGTTTAGCATTACAATTGAATCACTGAAATAGACTAGATAAGTACTAATGTCAGTTAGTCGTCTGCTAACCCGGATACTATGCAGTTCAAAAGGACCAGTGTTGACAAAATGTCCTACGTACAATTATTCCGCCGGCGGGTGCACGATTGCAAGGCAGAATTATCATGTTGTCGTTGACTTACGATTATGTCAGGCGGGCGTCATGATATTGTAGCGAATCTGCACCCCCAATGGCGTTAGGTTTCTTCCTTCGAATTATCTATTGCATACTAAATGCGGACACTAGTCAGTTCTTATATGCTGCGACTACACGGCTAGTATATCACCCTGATGGTCGAAACGATAAACTTCCATCCCTAACTTGATTGTTACATCCGTGTCCGTAACGTTTCGGCGTAAATCCTTCCGGTATACCGTGTATGTCGGCCGATAACAGTGCCTGCGGATCGTCGTTCACAAGTAGACAGTCCGCAGTCCACGTACGTCTGTCGCCAGCGTTCTATTGACAGAGAGGCGGCGGTCACACACACAATATTCTCAGTAGTGACTGGCGACAGATAAACATATTATCATCACCTCTCAGACTCTCACTACGTGAGGCGGGGTTTACAGTTTTACTTCTTGTATATTATGTAGTCATCCCTAGGGGACCGCGTTATGTGTTGCACCTGTCAGCCAGTCAGTCTGTCCGTTCGTCTCGTGTTTCCGATTTCTTGAAACAGTAGGCCTATAATGCTGTGGACACTTTTAGCGGAAACGTATCTAGGCACAGGCAGCATATTTGAGGTCTAAAGGTCAAGGTCACTTTGAATGAAAATGAGAACAATCGTTTTTTGCACATATCGTCGTCAAAAGTTGATCGATTTACGTCAAACCAAGACCAAAATGATCTCCGGCCCATTCTACACATATCATCGAATACATTTCACCAGCGGAAACGCTTCGTTTTATGGTAATCTGTAATTATCCGGGAGAGTCGCATGTCGCATCGGCCTTCCTGGCCGTCCACTTACCTGTTTCGATCAGTTTATATGAACAATGTCTTCTGATAATTGTATTTTTATCATGTGTCATTGTGTCAGTCTCTGCTGAGTGGAACTAGAAGTGGCAAAGATGGCGGCCGGCATTGTCGCGTCCACACTGCGCAGGAAAGCTTTCCACAAGCGCGCTCTACACGAGTCAGCTCGGTACCAGGCGATCGAGCCGGGACACATCGGCGGCGTGTTGGCCAACAGTCCGACGGACGACGGACCAGGCGCCGGGGCATGGAGAACTTCGTCAATCGTCCGCGTGGAGTCGCCACCGTCGGCCGCCGCTTCTCGCACACCCGTATCACAGCTGTCTTGCAAAGACTTCTGGCCCAACTGTCTGAACGCTGCGCCCGATACCAACCTCTACCAGCTCGAGTTCGAAACTTTCGAGTGAGTATCGACTCGGTATCGTCGTTTGACTACACTGCGCTTACTAAATTAATGTGTCACTGAAAAAAACGAAAACTGTGCATTATGGCGGCTGGCTGCGGCGTGCTGTCAGTGACAGCCGATGATAATGTATAGCTAGGCTACTATCACCCGCTGAAGCATTGATGGATGCTATACAGCAACTTGTTGCAGCTCATTAACGCCGGCGTTTGGTCATGTTGTCGTGTGAGCGATCTGACGTTATTGGCTCGCGCACTGCAAGCTTTTAGCGACCCCTGTTCTCAGTTGACGTGTCTGTCTGTTTGTACGCAACGTTGATGCTAAATATCTCGGAAACTAAGCGATTTAGGGGTTCGTGTCCCATAGGAAAGTGCCTACGGTGCGTCGATTGGTGACGTCATCGATGACGTCACGTGACTATGACGTCAAACTCGTGACGTCACAATATCCAAAGTCGTCGCATTCGGAAACTATAGTACTCGGATCAAAATCCGTGTGGAACCTTTAAGCGCACACATTAAAGGAGAACATTGTGTTAAAAATCAGCTTATTCCGCTTAGAACTCTGGGAGAAGAAACATTTGGCGTAATCCTACCCCGAGTGAAAATTGCGAATAATCGGTACTGTCGCATTTCGATGTGGACTAGTGGGTCGCTTGAAGTTTAGCAGCGCGCGAGCCAGTTCGCCTACCGGCTTGTCTGTTATTTTAGTTTGTTCGTCACACCAGATTCTCACGATCCGAGAGTATAAATAACTGAAAAACTTACACTGAGATCGCCTATCCGAACCCAATAGTTTCCGCTTGCTGTGGCGAAAACCCCAGTATTATTCGCTTCGTGGATAGAACTGTAGTTAGCAGTGTTAGGTTTGCGATTAAGATACAGTAGTGCACTGCTAACACAATGACATCCCAAGCCAACGCAAAGCTTGACTGGTAGCTGTGATTACTTGGCGTCGCATTTACATCGGCGATATTCGCAAACCTACAAAACACGCCAACTGAACGTTGTTTTATGAATAGGTTTTCATCAAATTTGGTGATGGTTTTCGTCTTTCTATTGACAAATGACGACAAGTGGGTTATGTGCCAAGTTTTCATTTTTCCTCCTACAAGCAAGGCCGGAAACGTGTCTTTCTGTGAATAAAACTGGACTAGCGTCGGAAAATAAAAACTTTGCCTCGAAGGTCAAACGGTGAGTGAATATATTGTGTGTATGTGTCAAAACAGCGGAGCAGTTGGAGCACTTTAAGTTAGTTCTACGCTCAGCCGCAGTCTGTATTATATTAGATGGAAGTCTGTATGCAACCTTTGCTTCCCCGCTGTACGCAAATGATATTGTTAGCAATGACGTCATCAGGCGTCGGACATGGCCGATAGCAGGAAATGACGAGCGATCATTTCTGCATGTGTGAATATGACCTACTGTACCCTCCGAGGTGTAGGAGCTCCTTGGGCGTCTTCTGAAATGGTGTTGTTTTCGCATGATAAAAGCAGTTAGAGAGAGGGGGGAGAAAGAACTTGACGGGCGTCGATTGAGACAGTCTGTCGACTGTGATGTTAGCACTTCAGTTTACACGCCTTAGTGTCGGACACATCTGTCCGTCTGTCGTCCGTCCGTCCGTCCGCCGTGGCCAGCCCGGCACGTCACGTCGAGTGTAATTCAGTCGTCGGTCGGTCGTCGGCTGTTGTCGTAAGTCGTATGACGGTCGTATGATCGTCCGATGTTTTGTCGCTCAGTCGCCGTGCGTCGTCTAAAACTCTCACACGTCGAGTGAGTCTGGCGGGCTTGGGGCCCACCTCGTTTCCTGGCCGACCGTCGTAAGAGGCGACTAAACCAGGGTAGTTTTGTTTTGCTGTGTCTTGCGTTGTTTGGCTTTTTTTGGGTCATCTTTGGTTTCTTTATTGTCTTTATTTTTAATTTGTTTTCTGTCCTGTATTTTCCAGCGTATACCGACGTGAACGGCACTGTATAGCCTAACTGTGCTGATTTGCCGTTAAGAATCTACTCACTCACTCCCAGACATCGACGATCGAAACACCAACAACCAGCCCAACTTTAACAGTGCTGTCACGGCTCGCTGAGTCGTAATGGTTCTGTAGTATGTACTAGTGAGGTTCCAGGTACTCGTCTACTGTTTGCCCTTATATTACACTACTCGGTCAAGTTGGTGACAGATACCGGATATATCAACCGGGTATACACCCTGGGCCACAAAAAGATGCCACTTTGTTTTCGGCTCCGTTACTTCTTCGTTAATTCATTTAGGCCTACACTTTTTGCATCGTTTGAAATAGAACAGAATTCTCTATTCCGGAAACATTTATTGCATAAGCGTGCAATTAACGTGTTCTAATGTGGTATAAATAACGGTTTGCGATCGAAATACAAATGCAGGTGACGACCTAAGGTTGCGGTTGACGGACTAAAGACTGTTTTCTACGACGATCATAAGTGACAGCCGAGCGTCGTGCACAGAATGTCGTCTGCCCGGATGCCTACTAGTCTATGCTTGACGACACAAGCGACAATCTATGGCTCCAGGACGTATGGCTGATGTAGGGCGGAGTGCTATGCAGCATTCCTGATATCGTCGTAACTTACTCTAAACCGCCGACAGGGCTACGTAGCCTGCTGAATGCACGGTGCGAGAGATACAACTGAGTCTCTGCAACAGTCGCGGAGACTGTCGCAGAGATTGATCACAGAACTGATGATGCTTCGTATTGCATGACTGAATAAACCACCACCACCACCATCATCATCATCATATTCTTCTTCTTTATTAGCCTATAAACTCACTTAACGCAGCTAGTAACATGAATAGAGATAAATGTAAATGTAAAATAGAAGGGTATTCAATATATTGTCTGTGTACGTGTATCAGTATTCGTGGCGTGTGTGTGGCCTAATGGCATCATAACGTTTTACAGTGACTGGAATATGTAGCACTAGACTACTAGTTGTTTGCGGGTGTATCATCTGCCAGGCGTTCAACAGTCTACGACCGGTTCACAGTTGCTAGACCTCGTGTCTGGAACACTCTGATAGCAACATCACTCTCGACCTTCCGTCAACGACTTAAACTCGGCTTTTCAGGAAATCATTTCCAGACATTATTATCTGAACCAGCCTTTTTAAATTTTTTTTTCAATGTACAATTAACCTTGAAGTAGCTCCGCTACCAAGGCAACTTTGATTGACTAGTTGATTCAACGTACAGTGGGTGTACAACAGTTGCATCTTTGTCCGGACGTCTCGCTCGCTGGGGCGATCGCACCGTGTATTCACGGCGTTAATAGCGTCGCCTTTTATAACAAGTCGCTTATGGATGCCTGACAGTCACTTACAACGTTCACCTCATCAACAGTTAATGACTTTTCCACGGTGCGATATTAACACAAACATAATCGGAATATTAACGATATTAACGGTCCCACAGACGCCGATCGTCGGTGTCTATCGGGAAGCAGTAAAAATCGCCGATGAATATCGATGAATGCCGCGACTTCATTCCCGATAAACTACGTCCAACAGCGATATACGACGATCAAGACCGATTTCGTCGTGATATTCTAGAATTTTGATCCTGATGAACTATACAATAAACATCGATTGTCAGGATAAACTTGGATAAACTTGGATTTCTAAAGTAAGTGAGCAATAAGTATAGTAATTTGTATGGCGCGCCTAAGAGCCCAGATAGGCTGGATTAATCTGTCGCGTTTGTATATGTTACATTACCAAAGACTTCAAGACAAGCAGTGACTTAGCCAGAAAACCGGCCGGCTGTTATCTATCGGATTTAGCGGTGGGTACTGGGTAGTTATGCTGTGTAATGGCCGCAACCCACTAGGCGAACTATTTTGGAAACCCAGGTTGCCAACCCGTTGCGAACTAGTTTCCAACTAGTTCGCCTAGTGGGTTGCGGCCTTAACGCGCGCGGGTTAGCATCATATCACTGCAGGTTCTAGTTGGTTTTTAGCCGACTGTACTAACGGTCGCGAAATTGGTACAGTGCTACGTCCGTCTGTCGTCTGTCCTCGTCTGTCTGTCTCTCTGTGCGGAATGTATTGTGGCTAAACGATGCGTCCTAGAGCAAAAGTTACTATTGAGAGCCTATAGAAAGTCGTATATGAGAAATCGATTGGTACCAAAATGAATGACCTTGACCTTCGTTTAGAGGTCGTATCAAGGTCATGTCAACCATTGTGTGACATTCGACGTTGAATATCTCGGAAACCGTTACAGATAAAGGCTTGGTTCCAAAGGACCACCAATAGGAAATGGCATATGGGCTATCAAATAGCCGTGACCGATGCGATGACGTCACGTGACCCCTGAAGGTGCTGTGAGGCAGTACAGTTGGCTATCCTAGCGACAGCTTGGCTTCTTGTCATCTGAATCTCGTGAATGCACGACGCCACAGCACCAGTAAACAAACTCGGAAGCGGCGAGATGTCGACTGCAGCTGCAGCATCAGCAGCATACAAACCACGTTAGAGAGAAATTTGTCGTGTAAAGCTCGTTCGTCGTCCGACGATCAGTCATTGCCGCCTCGTATGTTCTTCCACCTGAACCGCATCGGAATTAGTCGAAAATTGCCGGCCGGTCGCCTGCATGCCGTGTATATATGGGACACGTCAACGTTCCGTCGCCGCCGCTGCTTCGCGGGGGCACCACAGTTGCGTTGATATGCACAGCAGGTCGCGACGACATTCGACATCACTGTGATAACGCTAGTGATGACGATGGTGATGATAAAGTTAATCACAATCTCGACTTAAGCCCGTCGCACATCGTGAAATAAACTGAAACAAAACACCCGAAACTACTTCGGCTTCATTGGCATATGTTTCAACACGCGAATAAATCTGTTAATGAGGCTGAAACAATCCTAAAAGTTTTGTTTCAGTTTCATTTCACGATGTGCGACGGGCTTTACACAGACGCTTCATCGTCAGCACGTCGCCTCTCTGAAACCCTTTTATCTGACACGCAGGGAACAAAAACTAGGAAGCCAGGCTGTCGCTGACAACGCGTGTGGCGCTAGTTTGCACAATTAGCATCGCTCAGTTTATCAGCGATAACTGGGATCTTCAGCGTGAATAAGTCGACATTCGATTTCCTATAGCTGCACAAGTATATTCATTGGGAGTTTTTAGAACTCAAAATTTCTTAAGTCTTTTGGTAGAGTGTTTTACGTCAAGCGCAGAGGAGTTCAAAGCATATGTTTATAACGCGTACATGGTGTGAGCGTCTGTGACGTGTCATGGCGACTAGTTGCATTGGTCCGTCCAGCTATGGAGCGATCCCGCTGGTTCACTCTCAGACAATACTCTCAACATGTTGGACAGCTTTCTGCCATAGTTGGACCACTTTGTATAATCACTACAGTGTCCAACTATAGAAGTGAACTAAGAATTTGTGATGGAGAGGTATTTAGTAGATTTTGATGGTAACGGATCGGTAAGAAAAAGTCAGAATTAACTCAGAATAATCGTATATTTTGACTTTCCAAATCGCCAAAATATACAAACATGCATACGTGCAGAGG
>Ga0056114_1001336_pt1 | contig 11041 bp, 8 predicted proteins | sample WorMetHERISLAND1_FD_77005 | JGI IMG/M metagenome (GOLD analysis project Ga0056114, IMG submission 77005) | Marine gutless worms symbiont microbial communities from Max Planck institute for Marine Microbiology, Germany - Olavius loisae HERON... ...
ACACACTTGTACTCAGTGACATTTATATTGTAACTACTGCGTCTATTCATTTTTCATGTGCGTTTGTCATATGGTAATAAAGGATTTACTTACTTACTTACTTACGACAACTTTCTTACCCAATTTGACAACTTGAAGGTTTGTCGTCATGATCAACGACATTGTTAATGTGGCCTAAAGAACAAAGTTGCTGCTAGGTCCGCAACAAAATGTAAACTCAAAGTGTCAGATAATTAAGTCACGCTAGGAGCACCGGAAGAGAAAAGTCTTAAGATGCTGCGGGAAAACCGTGAGCGACAGTGCAGAGGTGAGATGTGCAGGGAGACTGTTCCAGAGATTGGCGACGGAGACTGGAAAGGTCCAGCTTGCCGAGAGTCGCTGGAAATCAGCTGTGCTGCAGCATTTTGAACTAACTGAAGATGCCGGATCAAGTTGAAAATGGACTTCGTTGTTGTTGCCAAACTGGCAGGATCACCTTTCACTGATGACTTATATTCTGTCGTCAACTTGTCATAACTTTTTCTCATTGATCTTACGTGTAGTATTGAACGTCTCTTAAATGTCTGTTTGTGATTGGTGGAGTGTCTTTCACAGTGTGCATAGATAGTTAAGGTCTCTGGAAGTGAAAATTCCTCAGAAAGGTCTTTGAAAGTCGTGGAATTCTGAAGTCACAGAGGAAGACTTGCCGTACAGACCACCTCAGAGATGTTGCCGTTGGCCTGGGTCTCTATCTTAGGTTGTTGTTAAGCACAAAATTGTGGTCCTTGGTCCTGGCCTTGGCCTGAAGTACAAGTCCTTGGTCCTGACCTTGGCCTTGAGGGTCAAGTCCTGACCTTGATGTGCTACGGAGGCAGTGACACTAATGACTGGTCTTGCATACTTCCAGACGATGGAAGAGTCGTCCAGTAAGCAGGTATGTTAACCTTGCTCCTTGGTTGACCTAAAGGACAAAATTGTGGTCTTTGGTCCTGGCCTTTGCCTTGAATGCTTAAATCCTTGGTTTTGAGGGTCAACTCCTTGGACTTGGGGCTCAAGTCCATGTGAACACCTCTGGTCCACATATGATCGTGTTGAAGATGCGTTGTTAGAGTGAAGTGGACGCCTGTCGTATATTGTTGAGTTGTGTTCTTGCGGTGAGTAGATGCCGCTGATCAGGCGTCGAGAACACAACCAATGAGAAGGACTTCTTCACGGATGAGGTTTAGTCCGCGTCGCCAAGCCCGCAGCTGAGTGTACGATGATGATGCACTTTTACTGTGTTGTTGGTTGTCAGTATGGATATACATGGATATGCATCACCTTACCTGTGTAATCAGCTCCATTCTTCATTCCGTCAACCTCATTCTTCTCCTCTTGGTTCACCTCATCCTGCACATATCACCTCATCACAGTCACCACTTCGCTCTCTTCACCTATCATTGCCTCTACCTTTTACTCCAGACTTAAAACTTTTTGCGAATGCTATCCTCCATAGTCACTCTTATTCCTTCTGGACTGCCTTCACAGATCTTGAACCTGTACTGAACTACTAAGTGGGCACTGGCGTTTGTTTGTTTTTAGTTTCTTTTTCGTATTTTTTCTGGCTACGTGTGCTAGATTAAGCTGATCATTCAGCTTTTGAGTCCACATTAAACTCTTTTTCTTTGTATCGTACTAATAACTGGATTGCTGATTGGCTATTCGCTAAGCAGCCGGCCAGTGAGGCAAAAGAATGACCACACCCAGTACTCCCTTGAATAGATAATTGCGCATCGTTGTCAATAGCAACAGAGATTTGACCGCTCATCTCGACCATAAAATACCTTATAGCAATTAATTAATTAATTCTGCATCCATGAAACTGTTATTCGAAAAATTCAATGCAGTGCAACATGGCAGCAACATTAAATATCAACAAAATATACATAACAACACAACAGGGAGAGCAGTGAAGGTGAAGAAACATGGCGTAATCTCTGCCTCACGACCATTCGCCTAGGTGCAGTCCATACATATATATCAGTGGTTGTCATATCATGGAGCAGTTTAACTATGTTTTCAATATGTAGAGTAGGGATTACGTAAAAACCTAATGCCAAAAGTAAAAAGGTTTCAAGCAACCTGGGTATTTTTGTAAACAAGATAAATGCCAAGGTTTACAGATCGCCCAGGAGTGCTAATAAGAACTAGCGACGTATACTCTACGAAATAGTTCAGTTTGGAGGCGGTGCGTGAAAAGACCAGTGTCACTGATTTGGTGGAGATAGTGTGGAAGACTGTTCCATGCAGTAGGTCCAGCATGAGAGAAGCCGCGCTCTCCGAACTGGGTTATTGCCGTTCATGTTGCTTTGTGTGTTTTTGTCACTACAGGGGACAGTCTGTTTGATCAGATCTTTCAGGACGTGTTGACAGCCGAATCAAGTGACAACACGTCTGAGGTCTGTGATGTGTGTACAACATCGGTCTCAAAATGCTGTTAGACTGTAACCATCGTTGCAGGTCTTTAGCTGGCCTGCCTGCTGTTGCATCATTGTTACCAGCTAGCTCAGGCGTGCGGGAAGCATTTTTCAACAGGGGGTCGAGGTCAAAAGTCAAGTTTAATCATGTAACATGATCGTGTAACACGATTACATAGATTTTGGCTCCCACAGCTTAAATTGTGCTGAATTTTTCTGGGAAAACGGAACTGCATGCGAATGATAAACAGCACAACATAAAATGAAATCTACTCAGTAAAGGCTGTCATAGAAATAGAGTCCAGTTAAAATTTGCCAAAAGTTGCATGACACTCTTTCATCTTTGAAACAAATTTTTGACCCCAGCTCAAAATTTCAGGGGATCAGCTGACCCCTGATCCGGCCTTCCCATACCCCTGAGATAGCTCAAAGACAATTTTAGGTTAGTCATCATTGCTAAACTGACCTATGCAGCCAGTGCCTGGAGAGGCTTTACCAAAGTCTCCAATCTCCGACATATTAATGCTTTCCTTCGTCGGTCCAAACGCTGCAGATAATACGCTACACATCTACCCTTGTTTGATGAACTTTGCGATACAGTTGATGAACAACTATTTGACAACGTACGGTTGAAGTCTACTTCCTCCAGAATCCTCAGCGTCGCAGAACTACAGTCTCCGTCCTCGTGTACACAATCTACAGTTATCAAATCATGCTAGTCACCTCGTTGACAGTAACTTTATCAAGCGAATGCTATTTAAAAACATCTTACTAACTCCCTCCATGCGAATTGTTTTGTACCACTATTAACTTTCATTACTGCGTGCATGTATGTCAACTATGTAATAAATGAATACATGATGATGATGAGTTGTGTAGCTTGTATTTCAAACTTGCTGGTATAGGATGTATTATGTACAATAGGAAAATCTTCTCACACAGGGTGGTAGGATTGAGATTAAGATTGAGCAGGATTTAACGTCTCCACCAACACAATATAGGTTATATGGGAGACGGTTTTACGGGTCAAAAGACCCAACCAACAGTATCAAAGTACTGAAGGAACACAAGTAACACAAAAAATACAAATTCGGGGTGGTAGGATGCTGGAGTAGTTTGGATCAAGAAATGGTGTATGCATGCCCTAGTGTTAATGCCTTCAAGGGGAGACTAGACAAACAAGGGTGGGGTTTTTCGTGACTAATTTGCTAAGTCCTTGGCCCCATGGGATGATTGGCTCTCATGTGACGCCACACGAGGTGAGATAAGAAGATATATAGCTTTAGTATTTTAGCATTTGTTTAGATGGCGCCACTAGAACTAGTTGTGACAGAGTTTATTTCACAGATGAATTTATCGTCATTATCACAAGGCAAAGTGATTGTTAGTGTATAAAACCAAGGAGAGGCACACATTGATGACAGTGTATTTGTAGCGGGTTAACCGTCGCCGTTTCTACCGTGGTCGACCGCGCTGGCACGTTCAGTTTGCTGACCTGAATTCGGCCGACGGCTCCAACTACGAGGTTGTACTATCTGTGTGTGTGCCTGTGTTGCTACAGAGACAGTGTTAATAAGTCGTCGTCATTTGGGTCAACTGAGGGTCGAGTGGATCAACAAGTCTATCTATATTAAATTGGTAAATCGTTGTCAGAGCTTCCATGTACTGTGGATAGTTAATTAATTCAGTCTTCAGCTATGAACTGGAAGCAGGCAAGGCAAGCACGCCAGTGGCAGCTGCTCATATTGGTAGGACTATAGTATTATTATTATTATTAATAATGATATAATAACGCCGACAACTTCTAACGCCCCGTAACATGACGCAGTTATTATAAGGGTGCGATATTGTGTAATCACTGCGATGTTGCTTGAAATCACAGTACCAAGTTCATCATAGCAGAGGACTGTGTTATTGTCTTGTACTTGAGCCAATCACAACAAAGCAGCAGTCTGCGTTTTGTCTAGTCAGCCAATCACAGCGTATGTCGGACATATTTGTAGCCACCTGCTGGTGGATATCACTTGTGACGGCTAGTGCTGACCCTGTGTCTCAACTCTCCGCTACTTGTTCATCTAATAAATCCCCCCTCCCGGGGGGGGGAGGCTAACATAGACCCCTGCTTTGCTTGCTGTTATGTCAACAAATCTTTCAAAACAAGCCGCTTTACGCTAAGGCCTCCAACCTACATTATTAAACACGCAGGGGCCAATCAGCGACATGCCTGCCACGTCGCTGTAGTGGCCCGGCATGCAGCCAGCCAGTATGCCAGTTGGTATGGGCATACTGCCTACGTTCCCACAGACCGACCCATTGCCTGAGGTCACCGCAGCAAATATCTAAGCCTACATGCATGCATTTATAGAAAAATGTCATTATCTTCGTAACGACGACCCCTATAGACATAAATCCAGCACATGATCGGCACGAGTCTGCATGCAAAATTTCGCCATCGTACGATGCGGCATTTAGGAGGAGATAGGCCACAGACAAAATAAACAAACTCCGATATTTAGTAGATACAACTAAGTATGGCACTTCAGCTCTCGTTGCCTCGGGCGACACTACCCTGCTCTTTTCAGCTACTCATGCACTGGGTAATATCGATTTCAGTTTCTATGACTTTGCTGCGAGTCACATACTTTGTGGTGGACTCCAGAAACTGAGTGTTCACTGTCGATCGTTGCAGCATCTGATGAATCTGATCGAGAACATGGGCGAAGTGTCGCGCGGCATGCATCCGTACGACATCGAAAAGCTGCCGACGAAGTCGTTCGCATGCTCGGAGCTCGGCAGTGGCGAGCCGGTACCCGAGTGTAATATCTGCATCACCGAGTACGCCGACGGGGACCAGCTGCGCATACTGCAATGTATGCATAAGTTCCATACCAAGTGCATTGACCGTTGGCTCTCCGTGAGTATCAATAGATGCTTTTGTTTCGCTTATATTATGACCCTAGACATAACGTAAAAACCTTCAGGTAAATAAATATCCAGCGTGTATTTGCTTGACGGTTTTTACGTTCTCCCTACTCCCAAATCTGCGAAATTTTGAGAAAATTCGAACCAGAATGGGTAATAATTGTGTTGGTAAAGAGGTGAATACCGCCAAAAGTAAACAACTGGGTAAATAACTTTTTACATAAATAGACTAAATACCTTGGTATTTACCTTTTCATGTAAGTACGCAGGATGGTTGAAGGTAAAAACCTTTTTACTTTTGGCATTAGGTTTTTACGTTAACCCTAACCAGTGACACACACTGCAGAAACCTGCGCCATAAATTGACTCCATTTTCTGGCGCCGGTGTTCGTTCCGTGTCTAGAATTAAAATTTCTGGCGTCGAAAACAAACACTTGAAAATATTACATAAATAAACAAATAAATAACAACACAACACTGCATACAACATACAACAACTTCTCAACACATGAAACGTCAACAATTATCATCGACCAATCACAAGTCATCATTTCAGTCACGTGCACGCCACTTTATGGCTTGCAATGGAACAGTGTTCTAATCGACGCCGGAATCTGGTACCAGAAGAATCCGGTCCGAGATTTGTATGACACACGTACCAGAAATCGGCGCCAGAGAAATGGAGTCGATTTTTCTGTACGTGTGTCACATGCCTAACATCTATATATTAACCGGCATTTTAGTTGAACGTTGGACATTACTTGTTAGTTCTAGTTTTAGTCCACTCGTCTAAATATACTGTATTTCAGTTACAGTTGCTGCAGCTTATTTTTGTCCCCAGTTTTAGTCAAGTTGACTAAAATTGTTAAGTTCACTAAAATTGTTAATTTTAGTTTCAGTTTCATTTATTGTCACAGAAATGTCTAATCCACTCACGTTATGTGTGTTAAAAATTTCTCTGTTAAACTTGTGCTGATGTCAGAGACATATCTACACTTACTCACCGTACAGTATTGAAAATTAATTTAATTTAGTTGACCACAATTTTTTTCTGCCATCATCAGAGGAAAAAACACCGATTTATTCAATTAGGTTAATATGTTATGTCGTTAATTTTTAGCTCACCTATCAAGAGCTGAACCAGAAAAATCAGATCGTTATCTTTCAGTGTTTATATGTGTCCATTTGTCTGTCCATCCGTCTGTACACCTATCTATGTCTTGTCTTGCGTATTAACAATACTTTTCCATGACTAATTATCCAACTTAATTGCAGTGAGAATCATTAGAAAACTGCAGTTTTTGTTCGGTACACTTCTCAAGAAACCCGGTTTATGGTATCGGTTTGAACACCAACCCAGCACTGTTTATCTTTGACCTTGTCTTGACCTTACCTTAATAACTTTGACCCTGTTTTGACATTGTTCTTTCCTATCATCATAAACAAATGAGTTGCCCGTGTTGCAGTTCAGGAATGTCTTCGTAGTGTTCTTTAAAGTCGCAATGTATTTTGTTTTCATGCGAAATTGAATCGGTGATGAGCCAGTATTGACATATTCTGGCATGAATTGTTACATTTTAGGAGAAAATGTGTTGCTGTTACTGTTAAACAGTCGAGTTTGTTGTGATTGTAGGAAAGTCGGTCGTGTCCAACGTGTCGTGAAGAGGTCCAGGTGTAACGAGTAATCTCCTGTGAATTTAATTACACTTACATGCTTACTTACTTGATTGGCATGACATTGCTAAGAGTTCACAGCATTTGCTGGTTTCATTTGCCATGTTCTTCTCTGGATCAGCTAACCCTTTGACGCTCGCTGTTGTCATGTGGGCTAAACATGGTTCCTACGGTTAGGGGAAATCGGGGTTCATGGAATTTTAGAAATCGGGGAAAATGGAGAGGGTCGGGAAAAGTCAGAGAGTTTTAAAAGTACCACGTTGCAAAAATAAAAATGTGTTTAAAATAATAAAAAAAGACCTACATTTTTGTAGTTATTAAATTAATCATTCATATTAGGTATTCAGTTAAAGGTGTTGCAAATGTTGACGTCAGTCATTCGATGATTGTATCTGTTTACGGTCATGTAAAACTTTGCAGTGGATACTGTCTCGTTCTATATAACTGACAATTTTCACAATACCCTATACTGTGTTGGTGGGGACGTAAAACCATGCTCAGTCCAATCATCAAAGATTTCCTTTTTACCCCAGGTCCTTTGTATGATTATATTTGTAACAAACTTTTGTCGTGGACTTATGCACCTACTGATGATTTATTTGATGTCCTGCGTAAAGAAATTAGTCAGGGAAAATCATTAATGTTGTCGGAAAAAGGTCACAGAAAAGTCATGGAAAATGAATTCTACAAAGTAGTAGGAACCATTTATAAAACATCTTGTGCCAGACCGGGTTGAGCCGTCATTTGTAATTTATTGACATCCGGGCACTCTGACGCTCAGCCCTGAACGTCAGAGTGCCCGGATGTCAAAAAATTACAAATGACCGGCTCAACCCGGTCTGGCACAGGATGCTTTATAGCTGTACCCGTATGTCAACAGTGGGCGTCAAAGGGTTAATTCATGTGTCTGTATATCACTGTAGCTTCATATCATTTTGGTGTGCGCAAACTACCCATCGCACACAACTTTTTTGAGCCACCTGTACGACCTTCACGATAATTTTTTACCCCGCAAATATCGAGTTGGTGAATAAATTTCACGTTCGTGCATGTCTCTAGTTTCCGCTCTGAAACACTGTGGTGCAGTGTTGGTTCCAGGTCACTTCTGGCTAGACGAAGTTGTGTGCAGAAACTTTGCACCGTTTTCGTAAGTTTTCTGTCATTTTCTGAAAATTCATGTCGCCACCTATTGACATAGTTCGGTGTTGACTAGCTCCGTAGACATTGCCCTTGCTGGCCTGAAAGAACTATGCAAGCCACATCCAAGTCGATCTACCAGCCTAGCCGCTACTTGCATGCTCAAAATGCCTTTAAAGCCTATCCATCCATCCAACCATCCATCCCACCTTCATACGTTAGTGATATTGGCTGTCAGTGCAGTAAGTCTCCAGCGAGTTTAACCAGGCCGGAGCAACCCTGGCAAATAAAAAGACAAAAATATTCGAACTTTCTCTTCTAGCACAGGAGTGCGACATCCGATCTTGTCCGTACTTGGAATGATGATAAACGATGTCTGTTCCATGAGGTGTGCTTCTGCCTGCAAAATTTCATCCGCATAGGCCAACCGAGTTGCCTCTTTGGGTGAAACCCTAGAAAACCCCGGGCTGAGTAACTAATTTAACTATATACCAAAATTCTGTGCTCATTGGGGGCATCTTGGTAACCGAAAGAGATTTTGTCTCGAGGGGGGATACAAATATAATGTTTGTATAGATTTAAAGCTGAATGTTTAGTTACACTGTTTAATTCATATACAGTCGTTTCTGAATCTAATTAATTTTCTGCAAGTTTGTGTCGATTGATAATGTTTGCGTTTACAGACGACGGTTGCAATTGTGTGTTACGTTTTGCTTTTATTGAGAACTGCTTTTCTAGCACCAATTGTTGCTGATAGTGTCAAACTGGTGAAGTTCTAGCTGCGAGTTTAGTGTCGAAAAGTCGTGATTGTGGATAATTGATTTGTTTGATTTGTGTTGTTAGACAACTTAGTAGATTCATAAATGTGTTACGTTTGGACTAGGGATGCTCAAAATGGATAATTTACCATACGGATATCCGTATACCGGATACCGAATTATCCGGATAAATATTCAGAAAAATATCCAAATGATATGGCTTTCTTTCCAGTTGAATGATTTTACTGAAGTGCATGGAAGACAAATCAAATCATACGTCGTAAATTCATAATGGGTCTGGTAGGGGCAGATAAGATAAAATCACGGAAGTATTACCTAATGGTATCCGGTTCAAGTCCAGCTGCCAATGTTTTGGTTATACTCGTGTTAACGTACAGAGTTTTTGTAACTAGCGTAAAAATTTTGAAAAACTACACAAGAAAGTACATGAAAAGAATGAGCACTAGCAGCCATTCTGTTGGATAATTAAACAGATATTTTGATATTTGGATCTATCCGGATAATAAATTACCTGGATATATCCGCGAGTATCCCTAGTCTGGACCAGTTATAATTAGTTGTTCATACAAACCAGCTTTGATCATTAGTTTACATCGTTGCTGTTTACACAATATGTGGGTTTTGACGGCTAGCGTTAGTGGATATCGTACTGTTGGATTCAAACTGTTTGTACTACATTTAAATGTTTACAATAAAATACTCCTGTTGTAGTAATCGAACCATTATGTTGTTTCAAAATGAAGAAAAATAGGCTGATATTTCGTTATCTTTGATTTCTCGTACAATTTTTACCGGCACAATGCTATGCTGTTGACAGAGGCGTCTATCCCTATCTGGCGTGGTGACAAATGCGCCGGGGACAATATTTTTTTGGGGGGAGGGGAATTTTATTATATATTTCACATTAAGCTTTAACACAGAAAAATGCAAGTTTTGTGCACAAACTTAATAACTAACAATATCTATTACAGTGTACAATCTCAGATATGTATGGCTTTGGTGTTGCTTAACGTATGCTTGCATACTTCCAGTCTTCCAATTTACTCGTCAACAATCTGCTTGTCTTGAAGTATTTGGTAACAGTAACAGTAACATATCCAAGTGCGACGGTCGGCAGACTAAGCCAGCCTAGCTGGTTTTTAGGCTCGCTATAAAACTACTACACTTACTTACATACTTATTAGCTACCTGGTGGAGTTCCAGTCTATAGCACTAACCTGAACTATTTTCTGGATCAATCAGTAACGAAATAGTAAGCCTAAGTGTTGCCTCATCCGGTAACTGTTTGTCATAATTGTAGGTATAATAAAATTGGCCAACCTTGACGATGAGTCTTATTACCTCGACTTCGGTATTTGTCACTGTGAATAGAAAAAAGATAGTTGAGGTTCCAAGTGCAGTCATATAGTCCGACTGTCAAGTTTTTAAAATTAAATCAAATTTCATTACTTCTATCTTGTCAGACACAAAGAAGCTAACAAGTTTTGAGCATAAAAAGTCTTTTGATCTCCACAGAGACAGATCTAGCAAGTCTACCACAAGTTTCACACTTTTTACCGCCGAAATGTCTGTAACTTGTCACCGACAAGTCGCAGACTTGCTCAAAACTTGGTGAAAAGCAAGTTTTGAACAATATACAGTAGAGTTGGGAAAAATCGATTTGAATCGATTTGCCAGACCGGGTCGGGCGAATCGAATGGGTAGTTTTCAATTCAGCTCCATTTGATTACAGAATACACATTAGTAACATTACCATGTTTGGCAATGGGCAGCCAATCTCATAGCTCACTTAGTTGCCCATCTCTATCAGTGTTCAGCTTTTAATGGTTTCAGGCTTTCAGCAAAGGCTATTGAACTGACAATGTAGCCACTGTAGCCGGTCAAAAGACCCTCTCTGAGTCAGTATTTTGGGCTATTTCTCCCTTGGTGTCTGTTTCTATATCTTTATGTGTCTGTGAACAGACACTGAGACATATACCTAAGTTTATTTTTGTGTTTTTAAAGTGTTTATTTGTTTCTAATTCTTGCTGTTATATGCACTGCATTTCTTCAGTGTCATCGCAACTGTGTATGGGCGTTTGTCACATTTAAGAA
>Ga0056114_1001337_pt1 | contig 11040 bp, 8 predicted proteins | sample WorMetHERISLAND1_FD_77005 | JGI IMG/M metagenome (GOLD analysis project Ga0056114, IMG submission 77005) | Marine gutless worms symbiont microbial communities from Max Planck institute for Marine Microbiology, Germany - Olavius loisae HERON... ...
AAGGGGCCATCCATCGATCGGGCCCCTCCAATAATTAAGCTGTAACATGCTTCAAAGTCGCAAATGCATTAAGATGGTACATATAGGCCCTGGCGGGCCCCTCCAATATTTTGCTAAGGGGCCCTGGCCCAATCATGCCCCCAATTTGGTCTCAGAAGCAATGGCAATGATAACATTATTCGGTTTCACAGACTGCAGTACTAGGCCTAGTATTATTGACTGTGGTAAACTTGTGTGATTTATGTTATTGTCACTTGTGCTGTATGCCTATATGATGCTAGTCTGTCTGCACTTTTTCATTTTTGGTCCACCATATAGAGGTGACAGTTTCAACTGTTTTACTGTTCTACGTTGCAGTAACTGATGTCTTCAAAGCTTGCTAACCTTCCACACCACATATCTTGCAGTTATGTTGACAATGGCAGCAGGTCTGTACTTCCATGTCAGTTTGTTGCGAAGGTCCCAAAAAGACCTTAATGTTTAAACTGTACTAAATTTGGTCGTTTGATTCTCAGGAAAATCATTAGCACTGCTGCAACCAAATGTCAGATTTTTAGGCTAAATTGCACGAAATTTGATCCTCGGCTGGGGCTCTGCCCCAGACCCCGTTGGGGGAGCTTACAACTCCCAGACTCTTTAGCTGCATTTAAGAGACCCTACTTCTAAGGGGGTGGATAGGGAAAGGAAAGGGAGAGGATAATAAGGGAAGGGAGGGGAAATGGAGTTTGCCCCCCCCCCCAATCTTCGTCACAGATCGACGTCCGTGCAGCTCGTGGAGACAGCTATGCTCAGCATTGGGCAAAGTATCATGACGACGTGTGACAATGTATTTAACAGGTCGAGGCAACCGGCCGCAGAAAGCCGAATGCAGAGTGTAAATGAAAGCCACGTACCAGCTTCATGTGCTGTCTCCGGCTCCATGACAGTGGAAGTAAAGCCGGCAGCTACACGACCAGTTGAGTAATGCGCCTACAACAATGTGTCACTCACAAGTGTAATAGTTTGTGTTTACCGATAAGTGAGCGAGTGAGCAGTTTCTTAATGGCACATCAGCACAATTATGCTATACAGTGCCATTCACGTCGGTACACGCTGGAAAATACAGGACAGAGGATAAACCAGAAACAGACACTAGCACTCTACAAGAACTAAGCACAACCCAGAAAAAGCAAAACAACACAAAACACAGCAAAACAAAACTGGCCCGAATTAGTCGCTTCTTACGACAATCGGCCAGGTAACGAGGTGAGCTTATTCTACAACGTTCTCGAGCCCACAAGGAGCGTTGTGCGTTTACTGATTAGAACTAATAGATATCACTGTGCATCGATAAACAGTTTGTGATAAAGAGAACACTTCGACATACCGCATTAATAGCATCTGCTCGCGGCTTTGCCTCGTCACCTTTCTCCTACACATTCACCAGCTAATAATGTACAGAAACAGTCACAAACTGGTCCGTGAGAGCAATTACAACACTCACATTATGCTTCTTATCTTGTTTCTAAACTTCTTATTCCAACACTCAACACTCTCTTCCACCGGTCGACTTTGAACACTTCAGCTGCCACAGTTCATTCAGACAATTGCTACCGGTACTGTATGGTTTTGTTCAACGCAGCTAGTTTTCTGCCAGAGCGTCAGGTTAGGTTGCAGCTCCAACGGAATCTTTGGGATTTCCACAGCAGGTTTTTCCCATGTAAAATGTCCTTTCTTCAGAAGCTGCTATGGACAGTTCAGTATAATACTACACAGGGTGGCACATAAAAAAGCATGGCATACATGTGTTATGTTACATACAAGTGTGTTCCACTTTTTCTAACATTCAATCACTGTTTATGCATGACATTATGACAGCTTAATTTTGCTAATATTAGGAGTTGAAATCATTTGCTTCTTGGACTGCTGTTCAGAGCTTGTGTTCTTCAAAGAAGAGTAGCGACTTTTTAGAACCAAGAATCTCATGTAAGAACCGTAGAGACAATTTTTAAACAACACTTTCACATTTCAAAGTATTAAATTAATGCAGTAACACGCAGCCCGCAGCGACAATGTTACAACACCAAACAGGCACACGGTCAGATGGCCACTGCGACAAGAGACCCTCCGACATAATAACAGATTATAGATTATCACAACAAAGAAGCATATTCACTGATGAGATGTATCTGACGATGTGTAGAATGGGCCTGTGATCATTTTGGTCTCGATTTGACATCAACTGTAAAGAAAGTACTGGTAAGTAGAATGTGGACTTGTATAGCACATAATTGCAAAGGCCCCTCAAGATCCACTTTTGACAAAGATATGCGCAAAAAAACAATTCTTACATTTTCGTTCCCAGTGACCTTGACCTTTGACCTTTAGACGTCAAATTTGCTTCCCCAGTTACTCTTGTACCACTAAATTAGAAGTTTCTGTGGCTTTCATATTTTGAGAAAATCGGAGGCACAAGACGGACGAAGAGATAGATGGGTGCAATACTTTATGCGGTCCCCTAGGGAGGACCACGTATTAAGCATCTTACCGGTGCGGAGTAAGTGCGATCAAGCTCATCTAGAATGCTGCGTGTTTCGGTAGTGACTGACTTCAGATGGTACCGTGAGTCTTTGCGAGCTGCTTCGTCTTCTGCATAACAAACATCTCTATGCTACAAATATTAACTCTTTAATGCCCACTGATGCCAGATGGGTGCAGCTATAAAGCATCCTGTGATGCCAGACCGAGTTAAGCCGTCATTTGTAATTTTTGACATCCAGCCACTCTGACGCTCACCACTGAGCGTCAAAGTGCCCGGATGTCAAAAATTACAAATGACGGCTTAACCCGGTCTGACACAGGATGCTTTATAGCTGCACCCATATGTCAACAGTACAGGTGTCAAAGGGTTAAGGATGCAGAGATACATTTGCTGCATATCAAAATTACATTTCTCCACATTTAATGCTATTCACCACTTACAAAATACAAAAATCACATCAGTAGTACTTTTATAGGAAGTTGATACTAATATCAACATGTCATCGTACCTTCGTTGACAAGTTTAAGGTTTCTGCGGATGTGATAGAACGACGCAAGGTTAAACTTGTCGAGGTTTGTCGGGTCCTGAATGGCGATGATGTCTTTGCGAGTGAATGGTTCGTCAGTGACGAGATCCTTCCAGAAGTTTGGCTTGATGTTTAACTGCTCAACAGCCTAGCACCGTGACACAGAACTCCACTGTAAACAAGAGATGTATACGGTATGATATAATGCGAAAGAAGAGTTTAACGTGGACTCCAATGCTGAGTGTGATCAGCTTAATCTGGCACACGTAGCCAGAAAAAATATAAAAAATAAGAAACTAAAACAAACAAACGCCAGTGCCCCGTTAGTTCAGTAGAGGTTCAAGATCCATGAAGGCAGTACGAAAGGAATCAAAGTGACTATGGATAAACACGTATTTGTGATGTGTTGTAACTGTTTAGGTTTGTTTTTATATCAGCTGCAACTATCACTGTTAGCCAACAATAAAAGAAGTTGAAGATTAAATGCTGTTTTTGACCTACAGTTCACTAAATTCTCTTATATCACCGGAGAACAACAAATTACGTTTGAAGGCTTGTAGAAATCCAATGCATGAACTTTTATAATGCATTAATTTTAAACCATAAAAAATAGTAAATCAGATTTTAATTAATAAACTGTGCTAAATTAGTCATTAAACCGATAAAATAACAGAACATGCTTCAGTTACTGAAGGAAGACATATTAGCTGAGACCAACTTCATAGCTGAGTACGTTGCCACTGGTTCGTATTGCAACGATGTGTGAATTCTCGTTGAAGATTCGGAACGTCACTGGACAGTGATATTTTCCTGAAACACATCGACAAAAGTTAAACTTTCATGTGAAACAAAATCAAATGAAAACGCTGGTGGAGAAACAAGATGACAGGCCAGCACTGGACCAGCTGTCAGCGAGGAAGTAACAGCAGCAAGACATCACGACAAGTGAACGATGGGGAATAGAGATACCAGAGAATGGACCGTCAGGGAGACAGGTCTGGATTGAGAAGACATGTCAATGACCTGGAGAGACAAAGCATTAAGTATGTAAAACTAGCGATGGTTTGACTAATGGAATTTTAATTCGATTTTAATTTGATTAATTGAAATCGAATCAATTTCATAGGAAATAATCAAAAAATTTCCATTCTGCCTAGCATTACAAGCTGTAAAACAAAACGGCGACGTCAACAATAGAGTATTGGTAACCAATGATCAAATTTGATATATATACAAACTCTTTTGACTCCATTTTCAGAGTGAATGTAGCACACAGTTGCTGACTTGGATCAATTTTAACAACAAGTTCAGCAACTATTGGTGACATTATTAATGCAATCACATTACATTACCTTCCATAACAACAAAACAAAACACACTAATAATAGAGACTGAAATTTTCCAGCATTAACTAATTGAAATTGATTTGAAATTTTACAACTGAAACATTACTATGTAAAACACAGTCTGATTTTGATACACATAATGCAAGCATCACCATACTGACTGACAGACACTTGAGAGATATATACCATAATTCACATTCATATTGCACAAACACCAAGACTGCTTATTCTAACAATTAACTGATCGAGCGATTATCAAATAACGTAAATGGTTAAATTTCTGTAACTGATAAACAAGTCCAAGATATTTTTTGGTAATAATATATAAACATTGTTACATATCGACACATAATAAATTGCACAAAAATGAAATAATACAATATACCTTCAGCATTCTTAAAGAAATTCAGCTTAATGAGGTCTTTGGCAGCTAATTTCTGCAAGTACAGTTTCACACAATATCTGCATATCAATAGAGAGAAAATTACATCGATTAAAACAGTTTCCAGTAATATCTTTCAAATACGACGACTGATACTACAAGTTGCTAATTTTTTTACTAATTTGCGAATTTCAGTTATTGACAAACAGTCAGTCACATACAGTCTTTAGCTCAGCTAAACTACACAGTGCGTCACATCACGTAACGTCTCCCACAATTGTTTCGTCCATTCTTTCTCTACCTTTTAACAACCATTTAAAGAAACATCTATCTTCAACAGTAAATTCTCCTGCTAAAAGCCAAATACTAACAATATCATAACATTTTGGCTGTTTTTTAAAGTTTTTTCGTAACAACTCAAGTTATGTTCCACATCTGTAACAAGTAATAATACTATGTCCTCTGATGATGTGCAAAGTTAACATCTGTCATGGCAACTTTGTAAATCCAATTGTCATTCTCTGTGCCTTGGAACAAGCAGTGCAAAACTACTAATAATGACAGATCAACAGAAAGCAACAATTTTCACCAAACACGTTCAGTACTACAGATATTATGTACTGACAAACGAACAATTACAACAAGCACAAATATACGCAAGATAATGCTGCCACAAAAAACACTGAATTACTAATACCTCTCCAGTGACAGGGTTTAACCCAAACCGCTTCAGAAATGGAACAATATTTCTGCAATGAACAAAGCAGCAACCATGTGCCAGACCTGCATGTGGTGGCAAGGACAAACAAATTACAGCAGTTCTAACGTATAATCAGCAAATAATATGTAGAGCTTTGAAATATACGATTATGAGAAAACTGTAGCATATTTTAGACTAGTTCTGTATGTAAACATATCAATTACAAGATACATAACTTACAGAATGCTATTAGCTCAAGAATGTGTAATAGGCTACATTTACACATTCTTGAGCTTCAGCAATAAATGTAAACATAAATGTGAGAGGTAATAACAAAGGCTACAAAATGATGAATAAAGAATTATTACAAGTAAAACAAAATATCAAAAACACTAAGGGTAATGGCATAACATCTGTAGCATAACCTGGTTAACTGGCAAAACAGAATTTGATACGAAATACAAACCATATCTGAAGCAGGATTTTCAAAATGCATGCAGTAATTTTAAACTGAAATTTAAAAAAATTGTATTCTAATTTTGAAATTAATGCATAAAATTAATGACTTACACACATACATATGAGACATATTAAACAGAAGAGAGAAATGGTCTCCGGATGAGCTATGCATTGAGAGGGACTTTAAATGATTGAATATCACTACAAATTATGTGACAACTGAAAGCTAAACAATGGCAAATCAGAATGAGGTCAGTAACAAGCAACAGATGTTGTAAGTATGAAAAAAATACTCACACAAGATCGAATATCACTCCCTTGTCAGTGCAGTAAGGATGTTCAAATGGCTGAAGTGAATAACTTAAAACATATCCACAGCACACACAATAAACTTTAATCTACATTAAAAATCTTATTGATACACTATACAAACATAAACTGCCATAGACGGCAACAATGTCACATATTGCCCCACGGTTCACATGTTCCCTCAGCCAAAATTTACTCCCAAAATTGTCATAAAGGCTGAGTAGAGGGAAATATGATGATTGAGAGAGTAATTTTTGATGGAGCACATGATGCATGAAATTAGCAGTGTCAGTTTGTTTTGATATAAAATCAACGAAGTTAGACAAATACAGAAATTATGTAAGCAATGACATTAACCATAATAATTTCAGGCTGAACGAGACATAAAAGTAATAAATTATTAAAAATTTTATTGCTGCACCATTTAATTTTAAAACAAAAAAGAGATCAGTACTCATCTATGTTTCATTAAATATGTTCAGGCTGCCATTTTGTGGCAATGGCCCAATAAGCCATATTAATATCAGACAAACAGAATTCATTGGTTGAAATATATGACAATCAGCTAATAATTTAATAATGGTGTGCTAATGATAGTATTAAACAGTAATAATCTCAGTTTAATAACCAGAAATTAACAATAGAAATAACAATAGAACTAGAAAGGCCCTCAACAAGCAACAGACCTTACAGATTCCCTTGGATATGAGGCCAACCCATACAAGGTGACTTTCTATCACCAGTAACCAAACCTAATTTCACAGAACTAGCCTGATCATTGGGTAGCAAAGACTGTGTATCACAAAAAATTCTGGCTCTGTGGTCCTGCCGCTGTTTGGTAGCTGCTGCTAGGGGTGGCAACCATACATATTCAACTGGTAAATTTAGCAGCTGTAAGTCAAACGGTTGTGGACAAGTAGTTGCAGCAAAATCTGGATTATGTGAGTGCACCCACATAATTGCCAATGGCATCAACCCCATATTATTCACATGAGCATACGTGTATTTTCATTCTATCAAATTATGTATGTTAGATTAAACTGACCACATTCAGCTTTTCAGTCCATGTTAAACTCTTCTATCATACTGTATCGTAAATATGGTAGCCATAGCATGGTTACTGGAAACTGCAAACTGGATAAAAAAATTTGAAACAAAGTGGGTGCCACCCTCTTTGGGCATTAAGCATTCTTGAGATAAATTTCATAGTTCTCCTTCAATGCCAATCACCTTACACCTCCTTCGGTGGAATTTTGTAATTGAAAGTTTGCTTGGCATCCATTCAAAGCAGTTGTGGGTTGCTCAAAAGCAAAATCACTTCTAGTCAGGAACAATATCTAGAAGCATGCCAAATTCCAATTTTCATTAAAATCCACATGAATTTTTGAACCATGCTGCACAGAGACGGACAGACATTCAGACCAAAAATATAAATCTTCAACAATGTCGTCAGTGAAAAGGCATTGTCACCTGCAACAGAAGAACGGCATGCGACGGAACTTGGACTTCTGTCCAACTTCAGCAGTAGCTTTCTTTCCTCCATAGAAAGAACTCCACTCAGTTGTTGTCAGATAACTGCAGTGTATATATCATCATTATTCATTACACACATTACACACACAGAAGTAATAACTAACAAACTTTGGCCTATTGCAGGGTCTAAAGATCTGCCTGTTCCACAGCTACAAGAGTGTAAAGTTGCCATGAAACAACTTATATCTAACCAACAACTGCCACATCTGACAAAAGATTTCACTACTATAACTACATCTTCTTACTGCAAATCCTTATATAACTAGTTAGTCTAACAGCAATATGCAATCATAAAAAGATAGGTCTTGAGGTGTCTCTTGGAGGTGGAGATGGTGGAGAGGCATTTGAATGTCAGCCGGCAAGTGATTCAATGCCTGTAGAGCTGCGACAGAAAACGATCTCGGTTCAAAGGTAGTGCGAATGTGTGGTGTATCGAATTCCCCGTTTTGGGCTGAACGTAGGTGAGACCTGCCAGTAAGTTGTGAAACAGACACCATCATGTACATCAAGTACTGTGGCCTGTGTCCATACCCGACTCTGCATTGGTTACAGCAAAGGATACGTCACTTGACATCACTAGAGCACTCAAAAGTGTCAATCCGAAGGCCGCCCAAGGATTGGAGACGCCCACCCGGACGTCCTTGTCAACAACATTACTTACAGTTTGTCCTTCTGGTGCTGTTTCTTCCCCATTTCAAGTAATTGAAAACATTAACATAAACGTAAACAACCACAAAACGGAAACAGAAGCAAATTGCGACTTGATATCGAAACACATTAAAGCCTGAAAAGAGGAGAGAGGTGCGGATTTGAGATATTTCATGTATAGCGTTATCTACCGGTACCCAAGAAGGGCCTTCTTCTGACCGAGATAGGAGAATGTTATCTACCCGACACCTTTTCGGGATGATTCCTTGGAAGTTGGGGCAAATCAGTGCTTTCCAGTATGTGCCTGGACACGATCTGCTTGAAAGTGCTGAATTGAGCTCTTGCAGTGTTCTTATGCATGTCAATCAACATAACTTTACAAGAAGCCAAGCTGTCGCTAGGATAGCCGACCGTACAGCCTCCAGCACCTTTGGGGTCACGTGACGTCATCGGTCATGTGATTATTTGATACTCCATATGTCATTTCCTATTGGTGGTCCTTTGGAACGGAGTCTCGTCTCCAGCAGTTTTTGAGATATTGCGCTCTAAGCGTATTGGGGTTACGAGTTTGACCTTTGAGGGTTACATAACGTCATCGATCACGTGACCATTTGATAGTTCATATGTCATTTCATATTGGTGTTCCTTTGGAATTAGGGAATTAGCCTCTATCTGTAACAGTTTCCGAGATGTTCGACATCCAATGTAACGCAATGGTTGACATGACCTTGATACGACCTCTAAACAAAAGTCAAGGTCATTTATTTGGGTATGAATCGATTTCCCATATGCGACTTCCTATAGGCTGTCAATAGTAACTTTCACTCTAGGACGCACCGTTTAGCCACAATACATTCCGTACAGACAAACGACAGAAGACAGACGTATAAGCGCGACATTTGACATTCACATTTTTTTGTGTGCTGCGTAGCGCATACGATACGATACGATACGATAGGAGAGTTTAACGTGGACTCGAAAGCTGAGTATTCAGCTTTATCTAGTACACGTAGCCAGAAAAAGAAACTACAAACACCGCCAGTGCCCATTTAATGCAGTACAGGTTAAGATCCGTGAAGTCAGTCCGGAAAACTGCACAGGGGCTCTGGTGGCGCATAGTGTGCTTGTATGTTATTATTATTTTGACTCTACGATTTGACATTATTGCGTTGTAAAACCTGTGCGATTGACATTGGTTCATTAAATGCTACTTACTTACTTACTTACTTACCGTTTCGGCTAATAAATATTGTCAATTGCCTCTCACTACAATTTGCGTATATGAAATGCCTCATGTTTATTCATATACGCATGGCCATATGACTAATAGCCAATGGTATAAAGCTACGCCCTTATGCAATGTGGTGGGAGCATGTGGGCGTGTTGTTGTTCATAATGTGCAGTGGAGGCGTGATTTCTCATGTGAAATTCAGTTGTATTAAGTCAATAAGTTAATGACAATGGGTCGACTTATTGAATACCGTTGTCTGACTGCACATCTGTTGTTCATATTGTGGATTTTTATTCTTTCCGCCAACGTAAGTTGTGGACTTGCTGGTTCTCTTTTGGGTGATGTCGCGTAGCGGTAAAATGCGGAATGCGGATTGCGGACAATTGCCAACAGTCACATCCATCGGTTTTTTTTTGTCACGCACTTTAGTACCTGTCCATGGCGCTGGTGGAGAATTTCACCACCTAACTTACTAACCCTAACCCTAACCCTAACCCTAACCCTAACCCTAACCCTGAGTTCACCACCAAACCCTCCTAACCCTAAGCCTAACCCTAAAATCATTTAGTGGTGAACTTCTCAACCAGAGCCCCTGTGCATTTGCTGTGGGGGGTCCCAAGGCCTGGAACCAACTGCCGGTGCACATACGAGCACGGGAGACAGTTAACTCGTTCAAGACGGCACTAAAACACAATTCCACTCCGTTGACTAAGTTTAAATTGTGTAGGGACACCACACCCTTGTAACGACTCATATTATGGCACGTTATGATTATGTTTTTTATTATTGTTTTTTGACCCTCGGTAGCAATTCCCGAGGGAGGAAGTATTGACACTAACAAACTCTAAATGTCATCATCCAGTCGGGTCTCATCGCAGAAGCTCTAACGGAGCAGAATGGAGTTGTGTCACTGGATTAAAACTGAGATGTCCTGGTAGAGAAAGGTGCTGTCCCAGTCGTCGCCAGAGACAGCCAAGATTTTTTCCGACCGAGAACAGCTAGAAAAGAGCAACCCTCGTTGTTGAATGGGCCCACAGGTTATTATTATTATTATTATTAAATTGCGGAATATAAAATGCTGAATAAGTTTGCATTTTACCCGTTGGCATTTTTCCGCTCTCCACATTCTGACACAACAGATTGCAGAATGCATGGCTGAATAAGCCAAAGTTACTGGCATAAAGATCAGTATTTCATCTTCAGTGTGGTGCACACTGACATATTATGGGGTACAGGCTTGTTAACGATACTTGTGAAAAGTATTACGATACGATACGATACGATACGATAGAAGAGATTAACGTGGACTCAAAAGCTGAGTATACAGCTTAATCTAGCACACGTAGCCAGAAACTAAAACCAAGCAGTGCCCCTTTAATTCAGTA